>ERZ869921.23-NODE-23-length-98558-cov-11.165041_pt1 | contig 98558 bp, 130 predicted proteins | sample MGYA00579310_ERZ869921 | MGnify/ENA primary metagenome ERZ869921 (study PRJEB32216, sample SAMN09231816) | wastewater metagenome | place: USA: Maryland | collected 2016-06-21 | study: EMG produced TPA metagenomics assembly of the PRJNA472060 data set (Reclaimed...
TACTCAATACTATGCGACCAATGTGACACCTATGGCTATGCGTTTATTGGAGACCATGACGCACACATAGAGCCATGTGCTTGCGTTAGTGAAAATAGCGATGTCATCTGAAATAGAGCGACGTCGTGAACATCTAGCCAATGGTGGCACGATAGAGGATTACAATAGAGATCACTATTTAGAGCAAGACTAATTATGTGCTCACTAGTTTTTTCTATTGTATTTTTCTAAATCATGCATCGTACATCTGAACAAAATATTCAGATTTTGATGAAAGTCAATTTGTAAAATTTTTCAGATTTTGTTGAAAAGGGTTTTATAATATTCCAATGCATCTACACAAATATGACACAGACGTTTACGGGGATAAGACAGTTTACTCTTGCCAGCATTGTGGTTGGGAGCAAATTGAATTGCCTATAGACGAAGGTTTGTCAGTTACAGCCTAATTACTTAAAAAAGATCTGCCAGAACTTCTTCATACTTGGAAGTTTGGCGGGATCCTTAGTTTTAATTCCAGCCCTAGAGTATGCTGCTCTCATGGTTTCGTTATTATCAATAGCAAGATCAACAAGGCCTTTTAACTTCATTCCTACTTTGTATTTAAATTCAGCAGTCTCAGCAGTCGATCCTGGGTTCATAATAAGACGGGAGTACTTAACTCCAGCACTACGTAATGCGTCTACTGTGTCTTTTCTTTCAGAGACATGTCTTCCAGTGACAATAATAATCTCACCTGGGAGAGCATTTACATAATCAATAACTTTCTGGTTTGGATTATTTCCTGACATAAGCAGGGTTCCATCAATATCTACAATAGTTGCCATTTATCCATTATAGACTATCTTTAGCAGTTGTGTGTGCAGCCACAATCAGGACAAGTTTCTCCTGGATGCGCTACACAATCATCACACCAATCTGGTGGAGTCTGCTTATAGCCTGGTATCTTTTCTGACATAGATCTAGTATATAATAGATTTATGTGCGAACACGTCTATAAACATTTCGGGGTAGGTAATTGTCCTAAATGCAACAAACTTACACACGATATCGATTGGGCTAAAGAGCATGAGTATTCTGCTAGAAATAAAGAAAAGCATGGATACTTTTATAATACTGAGCCAGGATGGTGGTCTATTTAATAATATTAATTCTTAAATTAATAGTATAATATAAACATGAAGTCAATCTATGATATACAACTAAACTCTGCTGAAGGAACACCAAACCACCTTGAACAATATAAGGGTAAGGTTACATTGGTTGTTAATACTACAGTGGGTTGTGGTAACGCTAATCAACTAGAAGTTCTTCAGTGGCTTCAAGAAAAATATGGTAATGAAGATTTTGAAATTATCGCTATTCCTACAAACGACTACTGTGGCCCAGGAGTTACCAAAGGAAAGTGGTCTGAAGGAATTACTTGCGGTCTAGATTCAAAGAATTATGGAGAAGACGTTTACGGAACAACCTTTAAGTATTCTGAAATGATTACTTCAAATCCACACGAAAAGTTTTATGAAATGTATCCTCACTTTCATGCTGATCGCATAAAGCAGCCACCTCATGAGTTGTATGCAGAAATTTCATCACAGATGAAGTCTTTGTATGAAATGAAGGAGTCTCTAGAAGACTCAAATACAGAAGGAAAGTTTATGTCACAATGGTTAAACCTTGGCTTCTATAATGGAGTCTATATGGGCGGTAACTACGAAAAGTATCTTATTGATAAAGATGGATATGTTATAAAGCACTTTGAAAATACAGTCTTAAATTACGATATTGAAAAAACATACAAAGAGTCTCTAATTGCAGAAGGAGCACAAAACCCTTCTCAAGGTTTCGGCAGAACAACAGAAATATTTAACGAAGAATATGCTTTTGTTTGTTCTGAAATTGAAAAAGCCATTGCAGGTGCAAGGTCTGCACTTAATCCAAGTTTGGCAAAAGTTTAATGGCTATCCTAGATAACCTCGAATCTGCAATGTGGAATGAAAAACCAGAAAACGATGGTTTGGCTATAAAAATTTTTTCAGATTTTTGCTGTAATGGATGTTCTTGCAAATCTGAGTCAGGTCACGAAAAGTAATATTTCACCATTTGTCCAAAGGACACTTAGCATTTTCTAGGGTGGTTTTTAACTTCATAAAACATCCACACTTGCGACAAGTCTCAGTCTTAGGTCTAAAGTATTCACATGCTCTACAGATTTCTAGGCGGGATTTAACCATCTCATTGGTGCTTTTGGGCTGATTAGGATTAATCAAATCCCAAGGCTTAACATCATCAGACATGATTAATAGCCCATATAACTATAAGACTTATACCAATAGCCACTATAAGATCAATTATCGCCACTCTATCTCCTGGTTATACGTAACAGAATACTCGCCTGAGTAAATTTCCGCATATGAAATTATATCGTTCATATATCGCATAAGGGTATTAATCCCTACTTTATCTGCCATATATTTAATACCAGTGGTGATTGGTTTGAACTCTATCCCCTCTTTTTCTAGAGCCTCATTCATCGTGGTCATATATCTATCTTTGCCAAACCTCTTGGATACAAAACCTTGTGTTGGGTATTTTTCTCGAATATCTGATATATCTAAGGTTTGTTCAATAATTGGAGTTACATCAGACTCTCTGAGCCTAGTTGACCATGTCCGCATGTTATTGCTGTAATTTTCCATATTGGTTAGTGTTGAATCAGCATGAGCCATGCGTTTAAGGTCATATAGATCAAGATCAATCTCTATTGCCGCCGAAATTAAGAAACACGTTGCGAAAGGAAATTTCGAGGTATACATTTTCGTATCCCAATGACGATTTGGATTAAACGACGCATCGGCCATATTGTCATTTTTCAATCTCATATGATTGCCGACCGACACAAACTCTTTCGTATTCATATCACAATCGACAAAAAGACATTCTTCAGGCTTAACCTCGTCACTAATACATAATACGTTTTTATCATATGTACCAACAACAACCGAACCGAATTTGCGATTCAATAACTCCGCCGACATAAAACCATCGACATCTGGAGAGATAATAATTTTTTGTGACTTATTTAGCGTTTCTAATATAGCGTTCTTAATTTTAAGTTTCTCCCCAAAAATAATGTTATAATTCTCATATGTCGATACAAGACTGGTCTGGTTTAATTTTAACCGTTTTATCAATTGTAGCACTTGTGGCAGGAGCCGTCAAGTGGTATATAGGAACCCAAGTACAACCAATATTGGACGCAGTAGAAGATATTAGATCTGAAACCAAAACAAATGGTGGGTCATCAATGAGAGATGAAATTAAAGCAATTAAAACTGAACAAGAAGAAGCAAGAGATACACGACAAGAGATGAATGCAAAATTGGACCATATGTATGAAGTCCTGCTAGACTATATTTCTCGTAATTCAAAATAATTTTCTCTATATATAATATATATAATATATCTAAGGTTTAAAGGTATTCTTTTTTCTTTATATATTTTAAGTATACACTATCGAATTGTCACTCTGGGGATGATTCTTAAATAGTGAGACGAATTTCAAAAACTTAATCAAATCGTTACAAACATATATAATAAGATAAATAGTAAGGTGCCTGGTAGTTCTAAAAATGAACTGCTGGGCATTTTATATTTAATGGTATAATCCTACTATGTCATCTTGTGAACCAGAAGTATTTGGTGCAGACCCAGTTAATATCAGATGGAATGTCGTTCGTGGCGACACGTCTACTATTAGAGTTGATTTTTTAAATGACGATGAGACTACCCCATTAAATACAACTGGGTGGAAATTTATAGCAAGTGCCTATGATCGTAAAACAGACATCGTTGATGAATTGGAGGTCGATGCATTTTCTGGATATGCTGTTATTACAGCGCCTGCCGAAATCACATCACAGTGGGGAACCACATATGGCGGTATTGTTGCAGAATTATCTTTTGATCTAGAAATAACAATTGATGGAACGGTTTGGACTCCAGTAGTTGGAACCATATCTGTCGTTGGCGATGTGAGTACAGGTTTATAATGGCAGTTATTAAAGTCAGCAATGTAAAAACAAATTTGCCAGACGTTATTAAAATAACTGCATCTGGATCTGTAAAAACAGTAAAAATAAAAAAATAGGGGGATTAGATGGCTGTTAGCAAAAGCGTCTCAACTCCATTTGATACAAATGATCAATATATTAAACAAGTAATTCAAGCACAGCAGTCAAATTCCGTAGATATACCTTTACAACAAGTTGTACACTTACCAACTCCAGGCCCACAAGGCCCACAGGGACCGACGGGATTACAGGGACCAAAGGGAGAGCCAGGGAAAGATGGAAAACAGGGAGAGCCTGGTCCTAGGGGCGAAAAAGGTATTCCTGGAAAAAATGGAATTGACGGTATAACTCCTTCTGGTCAACAACCTGGATGGGCAAAATATTATAACTCAAATAATAAAATTTTTATTCTTGGAATCTCAGAAGGAGATAACGGGTGGGTCTCTTTTCATTTAGATAGCAAAAATCCAGTTGAAAAGTTTTTGCCACTAAAGGGAGATCCATTATGGGGTAATGAGATTATGGCTCTAAACTTTTTAGGGCTTAAGGTTGGAACTAAAGTTGAGGTTTCTTATGAAGTAGAACTATCTACTCAGTCAAGTAACACAGACGTATGGGTAAGAACTTTCTTTAGAAACGCTGGTACTGGACCTATTAAATTTGTAGGAACTTTAAAATATCAAAATACCTATCATTTTTCTATTGACCAAACCTTTTATATTGAGAATGAGCAATTTAAATGCTATGCCAAACCTCAGATAAGAACAGACTTTCCAGCAGAACTAGTTGTAAAAAGCATCACAATATTTGTTTCTTAATGGTATAATAATTATGCTTTATTGTATAAGGAGAAATAATGGCATTTCCAGGCACCTATAATTTTAATTACTATCGTGGAGATACTCACGAATTCGTTATTTCCCCCAAAAATTCTGATGGAACAACATTTCAACTAGATAGTTATGCTGGAAATGGAGCATATACAATTGCAACAGCAAGAGGAACTGCAGGAGTAAAAACAACAGCCCAAGCAATTATCAATACAACCAATGACACTATTGTTTGCACAATTTTACCTGCAGTAGGAAGAACTCTTGGAGCAGGCACCTATGTTTATGACGTCCAAATTAACTCAAGTGCTACAAATATTATTACACTTCTTACTGGATCAATCACTGTTACAGATGATATAACTGGAGCAGTTTAATGGCTGTTGAGGTTTTGGTTAATACTGAAGATATAACAGTTCTTGGGCCACCACCAGTTGTTAATGTTCAATTAGATATTGGGGCAACTGGTGTAAGAGGAAACAAGGTTTTTGTTGGCACTGGATCACCAAACTCATTTACAAGTAATGGTATCATTTTTAACCAATCGTTATATCTCAACGATCTTTATATCAATAATGCCGTTGGTGAAGATTATTCATATATGTATCAATATATTTCAAGTCTTGGTACAAATACCTGGGTTCCTATTTTAAAACTTAATCCCACCATATACTCTCGAACATTTTTACAAACTTTTACTTCTGGAACATCTACACTTTTAATTCCTATTGTAGATATTGTTGAGTCATCTGGAACACCACTAACGGCAGAAAATTTTGCTGTTCAGTTTTCTATTGCTCACTCAAACCCAACTGCCTCATCTATTTCTGGTATATCTATTGTTGGAACAAGCAACGATACGCTTTCTATTTCATTAAAGGCATCAGAATTGGATACTGGGACATGGGGCAATTTATCAGAAACAGTTACTGTTCATGTTTTAATTACAATTATTTTAGACCCAACGGTGGAATCGTGATATAATGAGGATGGTGGTGAGAAATGGCTTCTGAAAATATTGGAGAATTATATCCAACAAAGATACCTGGATACGATGATGCTGCAGATATACAGGCAGCACTAAGGCTTTATCATTATGGTTCAACTACGTATGATATAAACAATAACGTTATTGCTTCAATTCCAAACCCATCAATGGCCTACACTCTTAATAATTTACAAGAGCAAATTACATCAAATTATAATAGTCCAGCAGCAGCAGCGGAAGTTCAAGACACTGAGCCAGTATCACCAGTAGATGGATTTTTGTGGGTACACACAGATGCTGAATATACTGGATTACCACTATCTGCTACGTCAATTTATCAAAATACAACTCCAACATCAGGTCTCATTGATGGATTACTGTGGATTAAAAAAGGTAGCAGTCCACTAGAGATGTCCGTTTATGATGCAAGTGCTAACACATTTTTGAGGGTCATCTAATGGCAGCAATTAACCCAACACCAAGACCAGCATATGTTTATGATGAAGCAACCAGCCAATGGTATCCAATTGCAGGACTTGTAAATACATCAGCAGCATACACATGGACAGCAGCACAAGAATTTTCAAGTCCAGTGACTTTTACATCTACAATTATTGCAAAGAATTTAAACATATTTCTTAATCCGTCTGCAAGAGATGTTGCCATTCCAACACCAGTATATGGAACAGTAGTATTTTTAAAACAAGATGCAGTTGGAAATCTTATTAATGATTTACAAGTTTTTGATGGTTCATTATGGCAATCAATAACAGATCCAGTATATACATTCAATCCGCAATCATCTTCATATACATTGACAATTGCTGACTCATTTAAAATGGTTGAAATGTCATCTGGAGGAACTCTTACTGTTCCGCTAAATAGTTCTGTTGCATTTCCAATAGGTACCGCAATTGACATCTTGCAAACTGGTTCATCACAAGTAACAATCGCTCCAGCATCAGGAGTTACAATTAATGCAACGCCAGGATTAAAACTTAGAACGCAGTGGTCTAGTGCTACATTGATTAAGCGTAGTGAAAATACTTGGCTTGCAATGGGAGACTTGACTGCATAATGGCAAAGAATCCTGGACGTGGAAATAAGATATTCCGCAGAAACACTATTCCCAACCTAGTTGGACAAGCACTTTCATTTGCACAGTCTACACTCACTAGTTTAGGATTTAACTATAATGTTACTAATGAAAGCACTGGAGATAATAATCTAAATAACACTATTAAGTCACAAGATATTGTCGGAGATGCTGCACTAGGAACAACAGTAAATTTAGTAAATAATACTTTTAGTTTTACACCTTTTGGCGCATTTGGTTTTACTCCGTTTGGTTTTACTCCATTTGGGTTCACGCCTTTCGGTGCATTTGGTTTTACTCCTTGGTCAATGGTTGGTTGTATTGAAGCAGATACTTTAGTAAGAACTATGTCAGGAGCAGTTCCAGCAAAAACTTTAGTAGTTGGTGATTTTATTTTAAGTATTGATATTCCTGAAATACCATTAAACGATCTAGAGTCTTCAGAATTAAACTGGAGAGATATAGCAACAGAAACCTTAAGTTCTTCAGGGCTTGTTGAAACCAAAATTACCAATGTAACAGAATTAGAGGTTCAAGAGGTTGTATGGATTAATAATGAAGAGGATAAAAAATACTCTTTAACTCAGCCAGTTTTTACTAAAAGCGCTTTTGGATATTCTGTGATAGAGTTTGGTAGTCTTGATGTAGGAGATACTGTAGTTAAGATTAATGATGATGGATCAATTGAAGAGATTTTAGTAGAATCTTTAAATACAGAAACTTTACCTCACAAGGTATATCAATTTAGTTGTGAACCACAAGACTGGTTTATTGCAGGAAATTACCTGGTTCATAATAAATAAAATGTTACCATTTCCATCATTGCCAGTAAATGAAAAGATTTATCTTACAGATAGAAGTTTGATTTATGCAGATGATTTAAAAGTTGGAGATAAAATTTTAGGAATTAAAGTAACACAAAATGGCATCAAGAGCATTTCTGATGTTTATAAAAACATTATAAATCAGGGTCGAATTATATATGATTATGAATTTTGTGAGGCGACTATTTATTCAAAACTTAAAGAAGATAGACAGTCTATGTCAAAACTTAACGATAAAAAAATTAGAAATACTCAATATATAGTTAGTGAACCAATGCCATTAAAAATCATAAAAGATATGTCAGACTACAATTCTTACTGCATTAATAATGAGAACAACTCTTTAACTCCTTTTATGATTATAAATATGAGTGAACTTTACCTGGAAGATAAATCAGACAATGCTGGTAAAATAAACATATTAAAAGTTGCAGGAAAAAACTCTGATAATAATTTTATTAAAGAAAGTTTTAATGTTTTTGATGAGTATAAAATAAAAGCATCAGCATACTCTCTGTCTATTACAAATGCTCATTTTTACTGCACTGAAAATTTTATTATATTTCCTTTGGGCGGAGAATAATCTATGAATATTAAAAAACTAGACTCTGAAATTATTTTATACCAAAATAACACCCTACCTGATGTAATAAATCTAATAGAAGAGATTAATATAAAACAAAGTCAGGATAATGTTTGGCAAATTGCTAGTAACTATAACACTAATAATACTAACATTGTAACTAATAGCGAGATCCTATATTTAAATCCAGGAGATTCATTTTTAAGTGAAAAGAGAGAAATTTCCGAACTTTTAAATGAATATTCATTGCCATTTATCTTGAATTATTTGTCAGATCTTGAGTTATCCATAAAATCAATCAAACCATGGACAATTTGTAAAAATATAAAAAACTATGAGTTTCATTCTGGCGAGACAAAAAACAATATCAAACACCAATATTGTGTTATTATATTTTTAAATGATCAGTATATAGGCGGAGGCCTTCATTTTAAAGATAGAATTGGGAACGAGTTAGTAACATTTAATACTGGTGACGTAATTATATACCCATCAAACGAAGAGTATCTTCATAGAACATTTCCAATAACTGATGGAACTCAATACGTAGCAATTACTTATTTTTAAGAGAAGGGTATTCTGCCCAAAAAGACTTGAATCTTTGCTTATCAAGATGAGTCCAAGAAGACCAGTCAACACCCTGATTGCTCATATAAAAGGCAATTTTAGCACTTGTTACAGGATCTAGTAAGTCTTTCTTAGAATCAAGATTAAACTTTTCCAGCCTGCTTACACCAAGGTCACCAATCATATTAATTTGAAAGATTCCAAAAGAGTTATCCCCAGTATTGCGATTGTTATTCCATGCCTTTGGCCTACAGTTTGATTCTTTTTGAGCAACAGCCCAGGCCATTCTTAGAGCCTTGCCCTCAAAACCAACAGCAGATAATAATTCTTTACATTCATAAGGATCTAAAGACGTTGCATTCTTATATTTTTCAAGAATCTGCTCTTTACTCAGTTGAGAAGTTGATATTTTTTCTACTTTATTTTCAACTTGTACTACTTCAGCGTTTGCTGCATTTGAAATTGTTGAGAAAACTAGTAAAAATGCTAGACCACCTACTACTAGATTGTCTTTCATCATAATATTGCCCTCCTAGAACAAATGACACCTTGCGGTGTCAATACACTAATTATAGCAAGTTGATAAGTCAAAAGTCAAACCATAGTCTTTTTAATGGTATAATGTTAAATCATGGCTACTGGTTTAACAAATCCTCAAGAAATACCATATCCGTTATCAGATGATCCTGTTAATGTTCACTCCGACATGCAGGAAATGGCAGAAAAAGTTAATGACTTACTTACCGCCCTTCAGGTGCCATATTTATCTCTAGATGTTAGAAATATTAGCGGGATAGAATTAACAAAGGGCACACCAGTTTATATTACAGGATATGCCAATGGAAGAGCAACAGTGGCAAAATGTCAGGCAGACGATTTAAGTACATTTCCATGCATTGGATTAGTAAAAGCAACTATGCAAGATTCAAATGATGGGGTTGTAGTTACTGTTGGAGTTTTAGAAAATATTAATACATCGACCTATAGCGAAGGAGATATGCTCTACGTAGGATCATCTGGCGGATTGACTACAACCAAGCCATCATCTGGATCTTCTGTTATAGCAGTTGTGGCTTACTCAAACTCAACAACTGGAAAATTACTTGTCGCACCAATTAAAGGAGGAAATGCCACTTGGGGCTCCATTAAAAATGGACTATAAGTGTTATAATTAAATCATGGCAACTACAAGAGGCGCATCGGGAAAATATAATATTGGAGAACAGCCACCACAAGTGGTTTGGACTTTTGTTCGTGGAGATACATCTGCTTTTCGTGTATATGTTACAGATGACAATAAAGATCCACTAGTTATTGAGGACTGGACTATTGCAATGAAAATAAAGCGTCCAACCGATCCAAAAGATGCTGGTGTTATTACAGATAATGCAACAACAATTATGGCGCTAACACCAATACAAGATGCCGACGATGCAGATGGAGAATTTACTGTATCTTTAACATCAGAAGAGTCAGTCTCTTTGCAGACTGGAGATATTTTTGATATTCAATTATCAGATCCAACAAGAGTTTGGACAGTCGCTCAAGGCAGCATAGTTGTCCTTGAGGATGTCACAGACTAATGGCTAAAGCAGTTTTATCAAATAAAAAAACAGAAGTTCTTAAAAATATAGAACAAGAAGATTTTGCCAAAATAGTTAGGTTTAACTATGGTGGTAAGATTGTTAAGATTGACCAGGCGCTACCTTTTAGGGTAAAATTTACTACAATAGGTATCGAAGGGTATAGTTCAACAAATGTTCCGCCAATTCCATTACAGGTAATTGGTTTTAGTAATTACATTTTATAGATAGGACAGGTATGGCTCATATTACAATTGCAACGCCAATGTATGGCGGTATGTGTACTGGTGTTTATTTAAAAAGTATTTTAGAATTAATTAAACAACTTGCAAATGCAAACCATTCTGCCAGTTTTATTGATATTGCAAATGAGTCTTTAATTACACGAGCAAGAAATACATTGACTGAAACATTTTTAAGATCTAACAGCGACTATCTTTTATTTATAGATGCAGATGAAGGATTTGAAGCAGCAGGCGTCGTTAAAATGATTAATGAAAATGTTGATCTTATCGGAGCAGCAGTTCCAATGAAAGGTATTAATTGGGATAGGGTTAGACAGGCTGCCAAAGAAGATAAGCCAGATCTTGATAAGTTTACCGCTATTTATAATGTTAATATGAGCAATGAACAAAGAGAAACATTAAAAGGTAATCCAGAACAAATTGTTGAGGTTGACTATATTGGAACTGGACTACTTCTTATATCAAGAAATGTTTTTGAAACAATTAAAAAAAATATTAAGCAATATAGATGTGATCAGCAACAAGTAGGGTCTATTGTTTTTGGAGATCCAATTTATGATTTTTGGCAAGCAATTATTGACGATAAAAGCGAACGTCTTTTGTCAGAAGACTATCAATTTTGTAAATTATGGAAAGAGACTGGTGGCAAGGTTTATCTTGCTCCCTATGTAAAGGTTCAGCATGTCGGAACATACTGGTTTAAATAAACTACAAGGGCTTGACCCTATTTATGTTATTAACTTAAAGTCTCGACCAGACCGACTTAAATATATGACAACGCAGTTTGAAGAATATGGCTTAAGTAATTATAATATTTTTGAAGCAATAGATGGAGAATCCGTAGACTGGGAATCCTTAGTTTTTGATAGACAATCTTTGTGCTTAACTGATTCAGAACTTGGAGCAACCATTTCTCACCTTAATGTAATTAAAAATTGGTTTGAAACATCGTCATCAGAATATGCAATCATTATGGAAGATGATCTAAGTTTTGAAACAGTCAAATACTGGGATTTTACTTTTGATGAATATGTCAAGAGAATTGATGTTAAATACGACATATTACAATTTTGCTTAATTCATAATTTTAAGGTAAATACATCATTTCACATGAGAGAATATCGTGACTGGTCTGCTGCATGTTATTTGGTCACTAGAAAAAGAGCGGAAGACTTAATAAATAAATATTTTATTGATGGTAGATATGTTCTTCCAAGAGATTATGCCTCTCTTGCTGATTTCATTATCTATAATGGATCAAAGTGCTATTCCAAACCTCTTTTTACATACTGTGTAGATTTTGAGTCATCAATTAGTGCCCCTAACAATACAAAGGCAGATAAGGCCAACCCAGAAGGAATTCATTTTAGATCAAGACAAGATGTAATAAACTACTGGGAAAACTATGCAATATCCTAATTGGTTTCAAAGCAGTTTAAGAAATTTTAAAAATATTCTTGATCCATATAAGAATCAACCAAACCTTAAATTTTTGCAGATAGGTGCATATACAGGAGATGCATCTATTTGGCTATTAGATAATATATTGACAGCCCCATCCTCTACCCTCGTAGATGTCGATACCTGGGCGGGATCTAATGAGGAAATTCATAAAACATTTGATTGGCAGGATATAGAGTCTGTTTATGATGAAAGAGTGTCTCGATTTTCTAATGTTAAAAAATACAAGGGGACAAGTACAGAGTATTTGAAATCCTGCAATGAACAATTTGACTTTATATACATAGATGGTGACCATACGGCAGAAGGTGTTTATAGTGATGCTGTTTTATCTTTACCGTTTTTAAAAACTAATGGAATATTAGCATTTGATGATTACTTGTGGAAACATGATACAAAAGATATAATGCTAGAGCCAAAAGCAGGTATTGATAGGTTTTTGCAAGAAAACTCTGATAACATAGAAACAATAATTAATGATTACCAGTATTGGTTAAGATCTTTAAAATAATGTTATAATAAGGTCATGGCAATCGTATCCCTATCAGCAGTCAAAGCACTATTTCAAACTGGTGATCGTCCCACACAGGAAGATTACGAGAAATTAATTGACACAACAGCAGCCAAGTCTACAGACTTAGGTTCTGCTGGAAACAATGAAAACACAATCTCTGGCATTGAAAATGCTACAGTTATTGATAGTTTTGATGCAACTACTTGGAGAATGGTAAAGTACATTATATCCATAGCAAAGACCTCTGCTGGAGGAAATAAGTTTTATGCCACAGAAATGACCATTCTGGTTGATGGAACAAATGTATCCGTTAGCGAATATGGCACAATCGACAATGATGGGAATATTGGCACCATTAACGTCTCAAGGACAGGAAGTACAGTTGCTATAACTGTTACTCCAGATCCTGCAATCAAGCCAGTCACAGTTCGTTATGCACGAATTGGACTTAAGGCATAACCAAGGAGATAAAAATGGCAACAATTGATAAAGATTTTAAAATTAAAAATGGGCTGGTAGTTGAAGGTTCAACAGCAACCGTTAACGGTAACCAAGTTCTTACAGAAAATGAGAGCGATAGTTATATTATTGGTCTTATTGGCGGTTCAGCAACTTCAAACTCTGTTGCTAACTCAGTAGTTCTTCGTGATGGCAATGCTAACTTTGCTGCTAACGTAATTACAGCAACACTCGACGGTGAAGCAGCAACAGTAGACAGTCTTGCTGGACACCTCACATCAGAACTTACAGAAGATTCTGGAGCACTATTCTATACAGATGGTCGTGTTAAAGATGTTCTTATAAACTCTACACAAACAAATATTTCTATTACAGAGGTTGCTGGTGAACTCCATATTACCGCTGAAAATGGCGTAGCAGACTCAGATACTGATGACCTACAAGAAGGTACTACAAATAAGTACTTTACAGAGGCTCGTGTTCGTGATGCGCTAACAGGTGGAGATGGAATTACATTTAATGGCACAACAGGAGATATTTCTGTAGATACTGGAACAGGCATTAAGATATCAGGAGGCCAAGTTGCTCTTGATCGTGCCGAAGTAGATGGTTACTACGAGGCAGCAAACGCTGTTGCAAATCACGCTAACGTAACATCAACACACGGTGTAACTGGTGATATCGTTGGTACATCAGACACACAGACATTAACAAATAAAACAATTGGTGATGTTCTTACATTTAATGATGGATCTAACAATAGCACAATTGATGTTGATGGAAATCATTTATATATTAATGCTAACGATGATTTAACATTATCAACAGCAAATGGAGATATTGTTCTTAATCCAGACGGAGCAGCATATATTGGTTCTGCTTCAGCAGAAAACGAAATTGCAACACATTCATATGTAGACAATGCAGTCTCTGGTCTTTCATGGAAGCAATCAGTAAATCTTCTTGCTAACTCAGATGTCAATATGACTGGTTCAACAGGTACACTTGTAATTGATGGACACTCTGCACTAGACTCTTCTGATGTTGGATATCGTATCCTTCTTACTAATCAAGATGTAGATTCTGAAAACGGTATTTATACATATACCGAAACTGCTGGAACATATACACTTGTTCGCACAGAAGATGCTGATACTTATACAGAATTAGTCGGTGCAGCAGTATATGTTATGGAAGGAACTACATACGGTTCAACTTCTTGGGTACAAGGAAACCACTATCTAAGCGACTTTACATCACAGTCTTGGACACAGTTCTCAGGACAAGGTTCTGTAACAGCAGGCGACGGTATTACAGTAGATGGTCTTGAAGTTTCTGTAGATCGTACAACTGTTGATACTTGGTATGATGCAAATGGAGCAGCAGCAAGTGCTCAATCAGCAGCAGAAAGTTATGCTGATGGACTTGCAGGCAACTACGATCCATCAGGATCTGCTGCAACAGCGTACTCAAATGCAGTCTCTTACGCAGATGGTCTTGCTTCAAACTATGACCCATCAGGTTCTGCAGCAACTGCATACTCAAACGCAGTATCATATGCTGATGGACTTGCAGGCAACTATGCACCAGCAAACGTAATAAGCACTATTACAACAGATGATGTTACAGAAGGAACATTCAACCACTACTACACAGATGGTCGTGCTGAAGATGCAGCAGGAAATCTTCTTGCTGGAGCAACTAAGTCTAATATTGACATTACATACGTCGGTGGAGTTCTTAGCATAACAGCAGAAAATGGTGTAGCAGATTCAGATACTGACGATCTAACAGAAGGTTCTACAAACCTTTACTTCACAGATCAAAGAGCACTCGATGCTGTATCTGGTTCAGATATCGCACCATCAGCAGTAGATATCAATACATATCGTAGAGAAGAAGCAACACAGCAATATGTTGCATCTGCTTCAACAGTAACAGCACATACATTTACTGGAAATAAGTCAGTTAAATACTTAGTGCGTATTGTTGGAACTGAGGGTGGAACACTTCACTCACAGATTACAGAACTTCTTGCTACAGTAGATGGAAATAACAACGTTGCAGTAACTGAGTATGGAACAATCTATACATCAGCAAGTGCATTAGGTTCAGCAACAGTAGACCATACTGCTGGTGAATTCCGTCTTCGTGTAACAACAGCAGTAGCAGGCGCAGAAGTTGTTGCAGCAGCAACAATCATGTCCTGGGCAGACTAATTAAATAAAAGGAGACACTAAGTGGCAACGATTGACAAAGACTTTAAGGTAAAGAATGGGCTCGTCGTTGCCCTTGGTGGATCTTTTGGCGGTGCTGTAGAAGTTGGGACCCCTACTCTTGCAGAACACGCAACAACAAAAGAATATGTAGACTCTCTAACTGGCGGTATGCCAGTAGGAGATACTCCACCAGCAGAACCAATCAATGGACAATTATGGTTTGATACATTAACAGCACGTATTAATGTTTACTATAATGGTACATGGTATACACAAGCATCAATAGATGATGCATCAATTCTTCCAGACCACATTCACGATACAGCGATTGATGGAACTGGATTTATCGTAAGTCAATTTGTCTCCAGTGGTTTCTATAATGCTCCACAGGGTACTCCAGCAGACGGTGGGTCACCATCAACGTCTTCTTGGGCTTTGGTCTATGACGGTGGCACAGCAATCGATAACTTTAATTAATAATCTGTTATAATTGCACTATATCTTGGAGGAAATATAAATGGCAACAAGAATGCAACAGCGCAGAGGTACTGCAGCACAATGGACTTCTGCTAATCCCACACTTGCAGCAGGAGAAATCGGTTTTGAGACCGATACAAATAAATTTAAGGTCGGTAATGGTTCAAGCGCATGGTCAAGCCTAACATACTTCGTAGATGGCTCTGTTGCTTTTGATGAAACAGAAGTAGCAAATCTAATCGATGCTGCTGTTGCAGATCTAGTCGGTGGAGCACCAGATGCCCTCAATACTATCTGGGAATTATCAAATGCAATCAACGGGGATGCTAACTTTGCATGGACAGTGACAAATAATATTGCTGCAATTAACGACTCTGTTATAGAGGTTACAAGTAATGTTCTTGGTCTACAAAATGCAGTAGTTGACCTAGGATATGCAATAGGTAATACTACCGCAGACTTGGGAGATCTTACATCTAACACCGCATCAAGCATTTCAGGTGCAATAGATACAGCAGCAGCCTATACCTCAAATGCTGTAAGCACACACAATTCAGACACAACAAATGTCCACGGTATTGCAAATACAGCAGTACTTGCAACTCAATCAGATGTAGCAACAGCAAAGTCAGAAGCAATTACAGATGCAGGAAATGCAGCAGATTCTAAGGTTTCTACTGCAGTAGCAGCACTTACAAAGTCTTCGGTAGGCCTTGGAAATGTTGACAATACTTCAGATACAGATAAACCAGTATCAACTGCAACACAAACAGCACTTGACCTTAAGTCAAACCTTGCTGGACCAACATTTACTGGCAATGTAACATTACCTTCAACAACAACAGTAGGCAACGTTTCTTCAACAGAACTTGGATATCTAGATGGATTAACATCTAATGTACAGGCACAAATAGATGCAAAGGCTTCTTTAAGTGGAGCAAATTTCACTGGATCAGTAGAAATTGATCAAGATTTAACAGTCGATGGTAATTTTATTGTTAATGGAAGTAACGTTCTTGTATCTGCAACACAGATTCAAATTGAAGATACATTGTTACAACTTGGACATGAAAATTCTGGTAACACTACAGACCTAGGTATTGTAATATCGTATAACGATGGTACTCAAAAGCATTCTGGTCTTGTAAAAGATATAACTGATGGTAAATGGAAGTTGTTTGATGGCGTTACAACTGAACCTTCAACAACTGTAGATTTTACACAAGGATCGCTTGATACTCTTGTTGTTAATGGATTAGAAGCAACAACATTGTCTGTTGGCAACGTATCAAATACAGAAATTGGATACCTTGATGGAGTTACATCAAATGTTCAGGATCAAATAAACTCTAAGGCGCCAATTAATTCACCAACATTTACAGGTCTTGTAACTGTTGCTGCAAACGGTGTTGCATTCACAGATGGCACACAGACAATGGAAGGTGTTCCATCACGCACAGTAATCATTAAAAGAACCTCATCTAATACACTATCTGGTGTTGAAAGAGATGATCTAATTGAGATGGAATCTTCTTCAGCAATGACACTAACAATTCCAGCAGACTCAACATTTAACTTCCCAATTGGAACTTCAATGGATGTTCTTCAGACATCTACTGGCCAAGTTACAATTGCAGGAGCAGCAGGAGTAACAGTCAACGCAACACCTGGATTAAAACTTCGTACACAATGGTCATCTGCAACTCTGTTTAAGAGATCAGCAGACACATGGGTTGTTTACGGCGACTTAATGGCTTAATTGAATTAATTTAAACATAGGAGATATAGGATGGCAGCAGGTAAGAAGTCAGGTAGAAAGTCACAAGCAGCAAATGACTTTTTAGAGCCAAAGGCACCAGTAAGTGTTTCAGCAACAAATGTTGGAACAGGTCGGGCATTTAATAATGGAGCAGCAACTGTTTCATTTAGTCTTCCAGGCGACTCACCTGCTGCAACATCTTATACAGTTACATCTAACCCAGGTGGTTATACTGCAACTGGTTCATCATCTCCATTAACTGTTACAGGTTTACAATCTGACACTGCCTATACATTTACAGTGGTTGCATCAAATGCTGTTGGAAATTCTCCAGCATCAAGTGCTTCATCTTCAATAACTGCAACAACAGTTCCAGCAACCCCAAGTGCTCCAACTGCAACAGCACAGGGATCAGCATCTAACGATGATGTATCTTGGACTGCACCAGCAAATGGTGGATCAGCAATTACTCAATATTATTGGGAATCAAATGATTCAAAATCTGGAAGTACTGGATCAACCTCAGTTACAGTTTCACAAGAAGCGGGAACTTCACAATCTTATAGAGTTCGTGCAGAAAATGCTAATGGTACTTCAGAATGGTCAGCATACTCTACACAAATTACATCGTTCTCATTCGTACCATTTGGATTCGTTCCATTCGGAGCATTCGGATTTACACCGTTTGGTGCTTTTGGATTCACGCCATTTGGAGCATTTGGATTTACTCCATGGTCTATGGTGGGATGTATTGAAGCAGACACTTTGGTTCAAACAGCATCAGGAGCGGTGCCAGTAAAAAATCTTCAGGTAGGAGATATGATTTCAACAATTAATATTCCAGAAATTCCACTTGAAGACGTAGAATCTTCAGACTATGACTGGAGAACTATTGCCGTTGAAACATTGACATCTTCAGGTTTAGCAGAAACAGAGATTACAAATATAACAGCCTTAGAAGTTCAAGATGTTATCTGGTTTAATGGAGATGATACAAAGAGATATTCTTTAACTCAGCCATTCTTTATTAAAGGTACGCCATACCATCTTATTAAAGAGGCAGGATCTTTAACGGTTGGAAACATACTCTTAAATATTAATCCAGATGGTTCTATTTCTGAGACTGAAATAACATCTATAGACTCCGATGACTCACTGCACACGGTTTATCAACTATCTTGTGAGCCACAAGACTGGTTTATTGCTGGTGGGTATTTAGTACACAACAAGTAAAATCTCTAACTTCTTTATGCTATACTGTATAAAGAAATGGAGAGTAAAATGTACGAAAAACCAACCGAGTTTAAGTCTACTAGTATAAATACACAAATTCCTCATAAGTTTTTTGAAAGAAAAGTAGGCAATAATTTACCGAATCTTAAAAAGTTTTTGCTAGAACAATATGCAAGAATTGAAAATGGTGAAATTTTAAAAAACGATATTGGAGAAAAGACTGCCTGGGATACATCTGGGAGTATAACTACCTCTAAATGGAATAAGTACAATGTTTTTCAATTTTACACCCCAGAAATTCATAATCTTTTTAGATCGGTAAAATCTATGGCACTTGAAGCCTGCGAGCATTATGGTATTGATTTTGAAAAAGAACAGTATTGGGCACAAGGATGGTTTAATGTCAATTATAATCACATAGGAAAGTTAGATTGGCACGAGCATGGTGGCAATGGTGCACCATGGTTTCATGGATATTACTCTGTTGAAGCCGAGCCATCTACAACACACTATAAGGTGTTTGATAAAGAAACAGAAAGACATAACAAAAATGATTACGCAATTTTATCAGAGACAGGACACCCACACGCCATGGCTGATTGGAGTTGGGATGGACCTAGGATCACTATTGCATACGATCTGGTTCCTTTTAGAGGAATCATGACTGGGTGGGAGCAGCATTGGATACCATTAGCATGAAAAAACAACATAAATTTTTTGAAACATTTTTAGACAATGATTTACAATCGTTATCAAGTTATCTATTGGATATTCAAGATAAAGTTTTTTCAGAAAACATTCTTAATGTTCCAGAAGATATGCTTACAGAATATAAAAAACATAAAATGGGTGCTTTAACTCAATTAGGCATAGATAAGTATAATATTTTTACATTTGCTAATCCAGAAATTTATAATTTAAAAACTGCTCTAAGAGAATTAACTATTGAGGCTTGTAATTATTACGATATAGACTTTGAAAGTAAAAAATACTTAATTCATGGATGGTTTAATGCCGATCAGGCAACAGACAACAATGGAAAATATGGCGGGGTCAATCCAATCAAAAATCCAAAACATTTTCATGATCATTCAAATGGTTTAGGTGCCCCATGGTTTCATGGCTATTATTGTGTTGATGCAGAGCCATCCTCTACATTCTATCAAATAGATCGAGATCCAGAAAAGGTATTTGAAAATATTAATAAAAATAATAGAGCAATTCTTTCAGAAACTGGGCATCCACATGGAAGAGATGATTGGTTTTTTGATCAACAGAGAATAACTATTGCATATGACATCACACCAATGGAAAATTTAATTGGTGTAAAACCAAATATTTGGATGCCTTTATGAAAGATTTAATTGAGCATAGATTTTTTAAAAGAAATATTGGCAACGATATTAGCGCTTTAACTCACTATATGGATAAAAAATATAATGAGTTGAAAGATGAAAATTGGGGAAAACTTGTTTCAAAAGATAGACCTTATGATCCAGGAAATCATTGGTTAACTTTTAATGTTTTTAATTTTCAAAATGAAGGTATAAGTTCTCTTAAGTTTAATGTTGCAGAAATGACTAAAGAAGCCTGCACTTATTACGGAATAGACTATAGCCAGCAAAACTACCACATACATGGATGGTTTAACTATTACAATACAAAAAGAAATATAGGAGTAGATCCTAAAGACCTTCATTTTCACGATCACGGCAACGTACCTAACACATTTCATGGGTATTATTGTTTAAATGCTGAGCCTTCTACAACCTATTATAAAATTAATGAAGAAATTGTTGATAATGTTAATCAAAATGATATAGCGATTATATCTAAAAATGGTTACCCACATGCAGTGGGGGAGTGGAATCAAGACTTTAATAGAATAACAATTGCTTATAATATTACACCATTAAAAGGACTAGATCTAAATAGAAAAGAAACTGAGCAATTTATTCTTCTATGAAAAAAATAATTTGTTTGTTTGTTGGGCACAAAATAGAATCAGTTTTTTGTCCTTATACAAAAATAATGTATAATACATGTAATAGATGCAACCCAAAACATCAAACAGTTTTAAGTTTTCAATAACTCTATACTATAACTTTAGATAGAGTTTTATAATTCATAAAACTTTGCTATAATAAGACTACTTACAAAACAGGAGATTACGCATATGCCAGACTTTTTTTCTTTTAAACTATCATCAGATTTCGTAGAGAGTTATCAAAAATTAGAAGCCCCTTTCGGATTTAAAGATGCTGCTACCAACTCACTAGGAGAGATCACCTTTATTAGAACATATTCTAGAATGAAGGAGGATGGAACTAAGGAAAGATGGTATGAGGTTTGTAAGCGTGTAATTGAGGGTATGTATTCAGTACAAAAAAATCATGCTAAAGAAAATCGTTTGCCTTGGAATGACTACAAGGCTCAAAAGTCAGCACAAGAAGCATTTCAAAGAATGTTTGAATTAAAGTGGACTCCACCAGGACGTGGAATGTGGACATTTGGAACAGCCATGACAATGGAAAAAAGAAACTCTGCAGCACTTCAAAATTGTGCAATGGTCTCAACAAAAGATATTGATAAGAATGATCCAGGAGCACTTTTTGCCTGGGTTATGGATGCTCTTATGCTTGGAATTGGAGTTGGATTTGACACTCTTGGACAAGACAAAGAAATGCAGATTTTTGCACCAACAGAGCCAGAAACAATTTATGAAATTCCAGATACCCGTGAAGGCTGGGTAGAATCTGTTAGATTATTAATTAATTCTTATTTAAGACCAAACCAAAATATTCAAAGGTTTACTTATAATCTTATCCGTCCTCTAGGAGCACCAATTAAAGGCTTCGGTGGCGTTTCTAGCGGTCCAGCACCACTTATTCAACTACATAATCAAATAGATCGTGTAGTTGGCGGTAGATCAGGAGAAAGCCTAGATTCCCGTGCTATTACAGATCTTGTTAATCTCATTGGAACATGCGTTGTATCTGGAAATGTTCGTCGCTCTGCAACCCTTGCACTTGGTGCAGCAGGAGATGAAGACTTTATTAATTTGAAGAATGGTGAGGTTTTCCCAGAACGTAATTCATTTGATCCAGAAAAACCAGGATGGGCATGGATGTCTAATAATTCTATTTCTGCAACAGTAGGAATGGATTATGATAAATATACAGATTTAATTGTTAATAACGGAGAGCCAGGTTTTATTTGGTTAGATGTTGCACGTAACTATGGTCGTCTTGCAGATCCTGCAGATGGAAAAGATTATCGTGTTATGGGATTCAATCCTTGTGCTGAGCAACCATTGGAATCATATGAACTTTGTACGCTTGTTGAAGTACACTTAAATCGTCACGAATCTAAAGAAGACTTCCTTAAAACATTAAAGTTTGCATATCTTTATGGAAAGACTGTAACACTGCTTCCAACACATTGGCAACAGACAAATGGAATTATGCAAAGAAATCGTCGTATTGGAACATCACTTACAGGCATTGCCTCTTTTGCAGATCAAAAGGGTCTTCCAGCAGTTCGTGAATGGATGGATGAAGGTTACAATACAATTCGTAAATATGATAAACAATACTCTGAATGGCTATGTGTACGTGAATCAATTCGTGTAACTACAGTTAAGCCATCAGGATCTGTTTCAATTCTTTCTGGTGCTACCCCTGGTGTTCACTGGGGTCCTGGAGGAAACTTCTTTATGAGAGCAATTCGTTTTGGAGAAACAGATCCAATGCTTCATTTATTTAAAGCAGCAGGGTATACAATTGAAAAAGATTTAGTTTCTGCAAATACACAAGTAGTTTATTTCCCAGTTAAGTCTGGCCATCCTCGCTCAGAAAAGGATGTCACGTTATTTGAAAAGATTGCCCTTGCAGCAACTGCTCAAAAGTATTGGTCAGATAATGGTGTTTCTGTGACCCTATCATTTGACAAAGAAACTGAGTCAAAGCATGTTGCGCCAGCGCTACATATGTACGAAGGTCAGTTAAAGGCTGTATCATTCCTTCCTATGGGAAATACTGTATATCCTCAACAACCATACACCCAGATTACAGAAGAAGAGTATGAGGCGTATGTTGGCAAGATTGCAAAGATTGACTTTAGCGCAATTTATGATGGAGAGAAAAATCTTGAAGCGCAGGGAGAAATGTACTGCACAACAGACTATTGCGAAATCAAGATATCATGACTTATCAAATAATTAATGTTGCTACAAAAGAAGATTTATTATTAGTTGATGAGTTTGTGAACTCAGTCAAGTTTAATACAAAAGAAGATCACATTCCACTGCATGATCCTCTTTTTAACAATGCTAATGTTAATTTTGATATTACAACATACGGAGATATGCCAAAAGAGGTTGTTGATGTTTTTGAAAAATATACATTTGCTATTCAAAGAGCCGTTAGCCAGGCAACCAAAGTATTTTATGATCCTCCAATTTTAGGAAAAAGTTATATCATGAGATATGTTGCTGGAACAGAAATTTCTATGGGTTTTGGATCGGACAGACCTAAAAATGTGTTTCGATCCATTGTCCAGTGGAATGATTCATTTAAGGGTGGAACTTTTAAATTCAAAAATTATAAAATAGGAAAAACTCTAGCACCTGGAGACTGTATTATATTTCCTGAAACAGAAGAGTTTTCAAGAGAAGTAACTATGATTGAGGATGGAAATCTTTTTCTTTCTGATTTCTGGAATGCGCCAGTAGGAGAGTCTCCATATCCAGGTTTAAAATATGACGATATTTACTGGGGAAACCCACTTTGGGAAAAGCATTAATATGATAAAATAGACTAACAATGTCTATTAAGTCTAACCTCTATGCAGAAAAAATATTTGCAGAACACCCAATAGGACTTTGGGCATTAGACGATAATGCTGATTATCTATCTTTAGTTTCTACAGGCAATAGAGATATATCCACATGGGATTTTATAGATGCCACTGTAATAAGTAGTGTGCAAGATTTAAATAAGCCATTTTCTGATAGCATTTTAAATGAGATTCAATTTGACGACTTTGCAGAGGCTTCAAAAGAAATTAAGTTTGTTGGTCCAGACCTTATTGATTTAGATGCTTTAAATGCTTCATTAGCAACTTTAACCGCTGGTGCATATTTTTATACAGCAAGCCCATATCTAAAATCAATTTCAATTGGCTTTGAATATAACGATACATCGTCTGCAGAAACTGTAGAAAAAGTAACAAAATACAACACAAGCGTTTCTCAAAAATGGATATTTCTTTCACATACATCTGACTTTCCAGATCAAAGCACATCATTTAGGCCAGTGATTAAAATTGAATTTAATGGTGAGTCAGTTCTTGTTGAAAACTATAAAATGTTTATTAATGGATTTTCACTAGCACAATGCTCTGAAAACTTTAATACAACTTCATTAGGAGCAGAACCAATAGCATTTCCTTCACAGATTGCTCTGACTGGTATAGATTCTTGTGTGGTTGCAAACTCATATGTTTCTGGAATAAAAAATGGGTACTATTTAATTAAAAATAATAGACTACTTGCACATAACACAAGTGTCCCAATGGTATATGGATCGGATAGCATTACAAAATTAATCCCAATAGATAACAACCCCTCAATGATTATTCCTGGTTTTGGATTTTTAAATAAAACTGGTCAATATAGAGAATATACAATTGAGATGTGGTTAAGAATTAATTGTGGTTCTGATGAACCTGTAAGAATTTTTGGTCCAATAGGATCAGATGACGGTTTATACGTAGAAGGCGGTTTTATTACTTTAGTCATAGGAAAAACATTTGCCTCACATTACGTTGGTGAATGGTATAGGCCAATGTTTCTTCAAATTACTAAAAGTCAAAAAAACGCATCATTAATTATTAATGGAGAGCAAGTAATTTCATTAGATATTAATTCATCAGAACTCACACTGCCTTCAGAATTTAATGAGTCTGGCAAAGAATTAGATTGGCTAGGATTTTATTCTTATGACAATGTGACGCCATATGAATTAGATTGCTTGGCTATATATCCCTATCTAGTTCCAATCATTGTTGCTAAAAAAAGATGGGTATATGGTCAGGCTGTAATTTCTCCAGAGACTGCTAACTCTGCATACGGTGCATCATCTGTTTATATAGACTATCCTTATTCAGAATATACCGCAAACTATACATATCCTAATATGGGAAACTGGAGTCAAGGAACACTTGATAATATTTCTTCAACAAATAAAACAATATCCATAGTCAAGCACAGTCTTCCTTTATTATTTTTAGATACTAAAAATGAGACAAACTTTTTAATTGATAACCAAGACATTCAAAATGAAACAAGTAATTATTTTACCTTCAGGCCGAATTCAACGTGGAATAATCAAAAGACATATGCATACTTTGATAGTTTTGCCACAATTAATGAAGATATTCACGGAGTATCGGCAGTAATTAAATTTGATACTGCCACAGATAATGTTCAAACAATTTTTACAATTAATGATCCAAATACATCTAATTATTTTAAAGTAACGTTAGAAGATGAATCAATTAATTATTATTTTTATTATAACGAAACGTTATTAACTCTAAGCACTACAGATATGGTTGAGGCTGATACATATATTCCAGTAGGATTTGAACTTGAAAAAATGATATCTTATTTTGGTTCAAACCTTGCATCATTTTTTGGAAGAAAAAATTCTTTAAAGGTATATGTTGGATCAAATCAGGATGGTGTTGAAAATTTTGAGGGCAAGTTCTATAAATTTCAATTTTATAGCAAATACAATGTTAGTCTAGCATCGCAATACTTTTTAGAAAATGGCTTGTGTAACCTATCCTCTGGATCTAATTTCTTAGAGCATACTGCATCATATACACTTATCGCAGAACAAAGGTATGGCCTATACTACTTAGATATTGCCTCTGCTGGATACTGGGAAGACTATCTTCCATTGTCATATTTTGCATCATACGTCGATGACCCAAGTGGTGAAAAATATTATGATTTAGATCTAATTCAATTTAATGTTGACCACCCATCTCCAACGGTGGTATATTCTACGGAAGAGACATCCGCATGGGACTATCAAGATCTCGATCTTGAGTATGACCATACTGTACAAAAAACATATTCTCAGTTAGACAATGCATTATTTACTGGTTGGGAAAACTATCAGGATATTGATCAAAAATCTACAAAGACATATTTTTATAATACTGATAAATCTTCAGTGCGGACTTATATAAGTTTTCAATATATTTCAGAGGGTGCAAATAAAAATTTAAAAAACTTTACAATTGTTAGTCCAATCAGAACAGATAAAGTTCTTAATGTTTCTAATTACACTAACTGGAAAAATACTGTTTTTGAAGTAACAGATAATACAATTATTTATCCTCCATCAGGAGTAGATTTTAATTCATTAGCAATCGTAACACATCTTGTTTTAAATGTTCAAGGAACTCGCTATAAAAATATTGCAATCAAGAAATTAGAGTTGGCATCGCAAGCATTTGACCATACAGCATCTAAGCAAATAGGTACAAGGTTTGGCCTTCCAGTATATCCATATAAAAAGACTGGAATCTATTATGATTACAAGGCAAAAAACCCTATTAGTATTTTTAAAGAAAGCGTTCCATATTTATACTCAACAAGAAAAAGTGGAATTGAAATCCGTGGATCCTTTAGTCCTTTTGTAAATAGGGGAGTCGCAATTCCTCTTAATAGAAGTCTATCAAATAATTATAAAATTTCTGCATTACAGATGTGGCTTAGATATGATATGGATAAGTTCCCATATGGGGCAACGCAAGTCTTTGATCTAGAATATAAAAATAACACAATTCAATTTTTTGTTTCGGCAATTAGTGATCAAGGAGATAGGGGGCGAATTTTTGCTATCGATAAGGCAACTGGTAAGGCTCCAAATGGTTTAGCCTTTTATATTAATGGTAACTTAGTAAAAGATCCTGTAGTAGAAGCAAAAGAGTGGACCGTTCTTGGTGTATCGTTTGCAAACAGTCTTAATCTAGATAACTTCCTTGGATATATTAATCTAAATGGCCCATTTGTATTTAATAGTATTACAAATTATCAGGCTACAGGTCTACAGGAAATTCAAAGTAAAATTTATAGACCATGGCTTAGAGTAAAGAATAATGGTATTTTAGATCTATTCTGGTCTTACTGGTATTCATCCTATAACTGGGATGGGGTACTTGTATCAGAAACATCAGAACTCTATGGCGTTAATCCATCAGATGTTTATAAGACTTATATTGGAAGAAATAAGGTAGTTGTTGATAGCAATACCTCGCAAAGTTTGCAGTTTAAATCTGACACGATTAAAGTATATTCAGATACATCGTGGCAAGTTAAAAGCCAGACACCAGTATAATATGGTATACTGATGGATATGAATACCAAAAATCCAAACAAAAAGCGTAAGCCATTGCCCAAAATGAAGGGGCAAGTAGGTGAATCTCGTGCACAGATTATTGAAAAGCACTATGATTGGGGTCTATACGTTTATAAAAAGGCTAATGGTAAGTGGTTTACAGATGGATCGGGTTCTGTTTTAAATATTGAATCTATGAAGGGCGATATAGGCCAGATTGCAAAATTGCGTGATGCAGCAATTTACTACGGTGATCCAGGAGATGGTAACTGTGTTTTTGTTCCAGGTCTTACAAGAATTACTGAAGAAGAATATTCAGAGCAAAAGCAAAGACTTGCAGAGGGGCTCATCCCATCAATGAATGATTTGGGTGCCTGGAAGGCTGCACAAGATACACACGATAAATATGGAAGTGATGAATAATGTCAGAAGAAAGAGAATATAGAATTGGTGCAAGAATTGACGAACTACAAGATCCTGAAAGTCAATTTAAAAAGAGCGATCCATTTAATCAAACATGGGATGAGTTAAAAAACTTATCTGGACTTGATAATAATTTTAAACGTCGTGCTGCAAGAATGTCAAAGGTTGAAGCAACTCCAGCGTATATGGATAGCGCTCTTGCAGTAAGTTCAGGCGTTAACGGTGCACAATCAAAAGAAATTAACCCAGGAACTTTATATAGAAATGCCTACGGACTTTTTGATGTTATTACACCACCCTGGAATGTTTATGAGTTAGCAAATTACTATGACACATCGTTTGCAAACCATGCTGCTATTGACGCTAAGGTAGAAAACATTGTTGGTCTTGGATATAAGTTTGAAGTGTCACCAAGAACAATGCTTAAATTAGAGGCATCTATAGATACTGCTGCAACAGATAGAGCACGTAAAAGAATTGAGCGTTCAAAAATTGAATTGACAGACTGGCTCGAAAGCCTAAATACCGATGATTCATTTACATCAACAATGGAGAAAGTTTACACAGATGTTCAGGCTATTGGAAATGGATATCTTGAAATTGGAAGAACTGTTCGTGGGGAGATTGGATATGTAGGTCATATTCCTGCAACAACAATGCGTGTTCGTAGAATGCGTGATGGGTTTGTTCAGATTATTGCAAACAAAGTTGTTTATTTTAGAAATTTTGGAGCCACAAATCAAAACCCAGTAACATCAGATAATAGACCAAATGAGATTATTCACTTTAAGCAGTATTCACCTCTTAATACATTCTATGGAGTTCCAGATATTATTTCTGCAATCTCATCCTTACACGGTGATCAATTAGCATCTCAATACAATATTGACTACTTCTCAAATAAAGCAGTTCCAAGATATGTTGTAACGCTTAAAGGTGCAAAGTTATCTGCAGATGCTGAAGACAAAATGTTTAGGTTTTTGCAGACTGGACTTAAGGGGCAAAGCCATAGAACTCTCTATATTCCTCTACCTGGAGATTCAGATGGCAACAAGGTTGAATTTAAGATGGATCCAATTGAAAATGGAATCCAAGATGGTTCATTTAAAGAATATCGCAAACAAAACCGTGATGATATTTTAGTTGCTCACCAAGTTCCACTTTCTAAACTTGGCGGATCTGACTCTTCTGCAATAGCAGCAGCATTAGCACAAGATCGTACATTTAAAGAGCAAGTTGCTAGACCTGCTCAAAGACAACTTGAAAAAATGATTAACAAGATTATTCGTGAAAAGACAGATATCCTAGAGTTTAAATTCAATGAACTAACCCTGACTGATGAAATTGCTCAGTCTCAAATTCTAGAAAGATATGTTAAAACTCAGGTTATGCTGCCAAATGAGGCTAGACAACAACTTGGTCTGCCACAGGTTGCCTACGGAGATGAACCATTTCAAATGAAGCCACAAGACGTTGCTAATCAAACAGCCAATAGGCAGCGGGATTCAGAGCGAGCAAATAATCAATCAGATAGCACCACAACTGTTTCTGGACGTAATCCACAAGGAGAGGGCAGAGCGTCTCAGTAAATGAGATCGTTTAAAAAAGTGCTCTATAATATATACTAGTATGACTATATCAAAAGCCCATTGGAATACAGAGGGTGAGCAAGTTCGCCTCTCAATGCCTTTTAGTAAGGTAGATAAAGAAAGACGTACAGTCTCAGGTTTTGCCACACTCGATAACGTAGATAAGCAAGATGACATTGTAACAACAGATGCAAGTCTTAAAGCATTTAAAAGATTCCGTGGAAACATTCGTGAAATGCATCAGCCATCAGCAGTTGGTAAGATGGTCTCATTTAAAGAAGATAAGTATTATGATGTAGAAACAGAAAAAATGTATAGTGGTGTTGTTGTTTCTGCATACATTTCTAAAGGTGCACAAGATGCATGGGAAAAAGTTTTAGATGGAACATACACTGGTTTTTCAATTGGTGGAAGAATGAATAAATGGGATGATGCTTATGATGAAAAAATGGATAAGCAAATTCGTATTATTAAAGATTATGATCTTGTTGAATTATCTTTAGTTGATAGCCCAGCAAATCAATTTGCTAATATTGTTTCAGTAGAAAAGGTTGATGGCGTAGATGTCTTTAAAGGCATGGATACAGTTATTGAGAATGTTTTTTGGGATAAAGAATCTGGAGTAGTCATGCTTTCAGAAAATGAATCAGAGGTAAGCCCAACCACTGGTGCTCAAATGCAAAACATAGGTTTCGTTGAAAAAACAGACAACGAGAAAACAAGTATGATCAAATTCTTAGTTGGAAGTGCTAAAGGCACCGATACTTCTAAGATACAAAAGGAGGAAAATCCTATGGCAAAGTCAACAAAAAATACAACAGAAGAAATTATTGAAAAGACTGATGTTGTTGTTGAAGATGTTCAGGTCGCTCCAGAGGCAGAAGCCACAGTCGAAACTGCAGAAGTTACAAAGTCAGATGACGTTGTAGCAGAAGCACCTTCATCAGAAGAAGCAGCAGCACCAGAAGTTACTGAAGCCCCAGAGGTTGCAGTAGAAGAGGTTGCAAAGTCTGATTCAGTTGTTGAAGAAGTTGTGGCTGAAGAGGTATCTAAGTCTGACGAAGTAATTGCAGATGCAGTTACAGAAATCAAAAATACTCTTACAACAGCCTTTAGCGATCTAGTTGCAACCGTTAAGTCTCTACAAGAGCAGGTTAATGCAATGAACAAGTCTATTGATGCAGTTTCACAAGATGTTACAGCAGCAAAAGACGAATTTAGTGAGTTTGGAAAGCGTGTTGACGCAGTAGAAGCAGATACAGCATTCCGAAAGTCTGGAGATCTCGGCGAGATTATTCAGGAACAACCAGCAATGGTTGAAAAATCCCTATGGGGCGGTCGTTTCCTCAAAACAGCCGACTTATTTCGATAAGTTTAAATCACTAGGAGGTGTAATAATGTCGGAAGAAATCAAGAAAAATCAGCCAGGTACTTCAGGTAATCTAGGTGGAACTGCTCCAGGCCTATATCAAGGTCAAGGCGCATTCGCATCAGGTTCAGATGCAGGTGCAAACGTACCAGGCAATTACTCCGATGGTGGCGTGATTGGAAATATTCCAACAGCACTATCAGGCGTAACAACAGGTCCAAACGCAGTTAACCCTTCAGGTGATGCTGGAAGCGGTATTCTTCGTCCAGAACAAGCACGTCGTTTTATCGACTATGTTTGGGACGCAACAGTACTTGCACAGGATGGCCGTCGTGTAACAATGCGTGCTAACACAATGGAACTTGAAAAAGTAAACGTTGGTGAGCGTGTAATTCGTGCTGCTTCCCAGGGTCTTGGTGACTACACCAACGCTGGAGCAACATTCAGCAAGGTAGAACTTACTACAAGAAAGATTCGTCTAGATTGGGAAGTTTCTGCAGAAGCACTAGAAGATAACATCGAAGGTGCAGCACTTGAAGATCATATCGTTCGTTTGATGACAAACGCATTCGGTAATGATATTGAAGATCTTGCTATTAACGGTGATGGTTCAACAGGTAACTTCTTGTCAATCATGGAAGGCTTTGTTCACAAGGTTCAAAATGATGGCGATGCTCACGAAGCAGAAGTTACAGTAACAGACAACGCTTGGACAACTCCTGTTATGCAGGATATCATCCTTGCAATGCCACGTAAGTATCGTGCAATCAAGCAGAACCTAAAGTTCTATGCTGGTACAGATGCTTTCCAAGGTATTGTTAAGAACAATGGTACTCTTGCAGATGCAGTTGCTGAGGCTTTCGCAGGTCAAATGCCAGGAAGCACACAAGCAAACCGTCAAAACTACCTTGATGGCGTAGGACAGACATTCGGTGGAGCACGCACAACTCGTGTTCTCGGAATTGACGTTCAGGAAGTTCCTTACTACCCTGCAGGATATGTCGATTTGACATTCCCACAGAACCGTATTTGGGGATTCCAACGTGACATCACTGTAAACCGTGAATACGTAGCAAAGAAGGACACTGTAGAATATACAGTATTCGTTCGTTTCGGTATTCAATGGGAAGAGCAGGATGCAATTGCATTCGCTGATGCTGCTTCAGATTCATAATCTGTAAACAGTTTTTAAGGGGGGATGGGAGTTAATTCTCTCATCCCCCTTTTTAAGTTATGATGATATAATACAACAAGGAGGGCTATATGTCTGACGTTCAAGAAAAACAAGTACAAGCCATTGGATCACTTGACAATGGTGTATTTGGCACAGTCACATTGCCCTCAAATTCTGTTAAAACAATAGAAGAAGCCAAGCCAAAGCCAGCAAAAGATCTTGTTGCAATTTATTCAGCAAAAAATTTATACTGGTCTGGAGTTGGCAAGGTTTTAAAAGGCTATAACATAGTTGAACGTCACAATGCTGAAAAATGGCTTACAAAGCCAGGAATGAGAACTGCTACACCAGAAGAAGTAGCGAAGGAATATGGCCTATAAAATGGATATTTTAAGAGTACCTGCATACCCAAAGGTAACTACCTGGGACGTGCCAAATGCAAATACTGACTACACAATTTATATTGAAGATCTGGTAGACCATGTAATGGAAAGCGTCAATGTTACATCTACATCTAACTCTAAAGTAACCTATACATTTAATCAGTCAGATTTGCTATTAGATAGAAAGTTTTTATTTCAAATCTTAGATGAGGATGAAAATATTGTTGTAGAGGATGTTGTTGACATAACAAGGCCTTATGTAGATCCTAATTCCTTGGGTTCCACTGCTTCAGAAATTGCTGAATATACACAGTTAGAAATGGTTTCTAGATCAATTATAGACACAATAGTTTCAGATGGTTTCTACAATTCAAAGCAGATTGTGCAGGGTGTTGGGCAGGGATCAGACTATTTTAGTATCTGGAAAGATTTTAATAAAATTTTAAAAGTATATGAAAACAATGTTTTAATTTTTGATTTTGAAACACCAGACGACAACCTGTATTCATTTAACATTACAGCAGATAACTCTGGAGTTCAACGTGTTTTTGATTCAGAGTATAACCGTGTAGAGCAAGGATCAATTGTTCTGCCCCCAGCATATGGAGATTTAGGATCTGTCGGAAGCGGAAGAATTGTTGATTTCCCAAGAGGATATGATTATATCTTTATATTGGATGCTGGATATAAAACAGTTCCTGCTGATGTTGAATATGCAACCAAGTTGCTAATTGAAGATTTAAAGTGTGGAAAACTAGATTATTATAAGCGATATGTAACATCTTATAATACAGATCAATACAGAATTCAATTTGATAAAAGCGTTTTAGATGGAACTGGAAATATGATAGTTGATAAGATTTTAGATAAATATCTAAAGAATGTTATCAGGCCAGGTGTGATTTAATGATATGCGAAACAAACGACTTTATTCATCCATTATGTGCTGATGTTTATTATTCAATTTCAACACAGGGAAGTTTTGGTGAAATAAAAAAGCAATGGCTTTTAGATAGAACTATCGCTTGCAATGCAGCCCCTTCTGCTAGAAAAAATATTGAAGAGTTAGATCCTAAAATGGTTTCACAACTTAATAATAAATTAAATGCAAGATCATTGACAGATTTAAGAGTGTCTTCACTAGACAAGTCATATGCAATTACAGATATTTTGATTACCAACGTAAGAGATAAACACAATAATTTAATTTATAAAGAAACGTCTGGAATACGTGCAGGCAAAGGAACGATTTTTGAAATTGCGACTATCCAGCCATTTGTAGGACCATTTGGAAATGTTGAGTCTTATCAGATGGTTTGGAGACGCACTGAAAGTCAGGCATCGGTTGATTGATGCGTGTTGTTTTAAATACTGGGTCTTTTCAAAAGAAACTAGATAATTTAGTTGACTATTCTTTAGGATTTTTAGAGGGTGCAGAATCTGGCAAGAAAATATTTTTAAATAATTTAGGAAAGGGTACTGTCGAGGCATTGAAGTTATATATTGATGCAATGGCAAGAAGCAATCCTCAATCACTACATCACGTATATGAATGGTATAGGGCTGGCAATAGAGACGGAAGACTATTTGACGTACAATATAGAATTACCAATTTAGGACTTTCTTTAGAGTCTAATTTTAGACAATCAAGTTCAGTTCAGTCTGGATCTTATGAACCATTTTATAATAAAGCAAAAATAATGGAAGATGGAGTTCCAGTAGTTATTAGGCCAAGAGGAAATAATCCTTTAGTATTCCAAGATAACGGTGTGACCGTATATACTAAGAAGACAATTGTAAATCAGTTTCCTGGAGGTAAAGATGTTCAGGGATCGTATGAATCTACATTTGATAGTTTTATAAATAATTATTTTGCTCAATCATTTTTGAATGCATCTGGTTTGTATGATCATTTAAGTAATCCAAAAATATATAAAACTAACTTTGCAGCAGGCATAAATAGTGGTAAGGCAATAGGGCAATCTACTGGGTTTAGATGGATTACTAGTGCAAAAGTTGAGGTAGAATAGAGTTATGGCTAGAGTAGAAGACACATTTGACTTTCCCCCAAGATATATTAATTATTATTTACATGAACTATTAAGTTCATATGAAGATATTAATATGGCTCAAAGCCCAGGCATAGAGGGGTATATCCCATTTGCCCCTGCAGGTGTTTATTCTGATCTTGATGCCTTTTATCAAAACCTCCAATCTAAGGCAGAATTTTCTGGAAATCTACCAGCAGTGTTATTTTATGACAGAATGATTAGGCTAAGAAACTCTCCATTTTATGTGGGTAAAAAAGAGCAAACCTTATATACTATTTTTGCAAGAACAGAGGATGCACATAAGATAGGCATGGTTATTTCCCAGGTTCTGGATAGAGAAGATGCCTCAGCACAAGATATTAATAAGTGGATATACGACAATAGAAATTGGCTATCTGCTCCTACTGGAACACAGGTAGGAGATAAAGTAGGCGCTGGCCTACCAATGAAGGTCTTTTTTAGAAATATGAAGGTTTTTCAGGTAGACGAGTCAAGGGATTTAACAGAGTTAAACACATACCGTGGTGGTACTATGCATAAGTATATAGTCGAATATGAATACCACCTAAAGGATAATCCTAATTTCTTATAATAAAATGGCTGTATAATTAGGGACGAGGAAACAAATCGTCCATATATTAACCAAAAAAAGAGGTGAAATAAATGGCATATACAAGAGGTACATCTAGCGATATTATCGTTGGCGCTGCTGCACTGTTTACAGCAGATAGTACATTGACACCAGGAACTGTTCCTGCGTTTGTCTCGACACAGTCTTATAAAGAGACTTTGTCTAACAGCACAAATATTGCTGCTGGAATCGAGAACGTCGGTTATACAAGTAATGGTATCGAAATCACATTCCAACCTGATTTCGGCGAAGTACAAGTAGATCAAATTCTTGACGTTGCTAAACTCTACAAACAAGGAATGCAGGTAACTCTTGCTACCTCTTTTGCAGAAGCAACACTAGAAAACCTACTATTCTCAATTGCAGGTCAAAGCGATGATCTTTCAGGAACTAAGTCATCATCAGCAGGACGCACACTTAATCTTGCGTCAGGCGATATTGGCGAATGTCCAGTAGAGCGTGCTCTAATTGCAGTTGGTCCAGGAACTGGCGACTGTGCAGACTCATCATCAGTTGAGCGTGTCTATGTTGCATACCGTGCACTTTCTATTGAAAATGTTACAGTATCAGCAAAGCGTGACACAGCAACAATGTTTGATGTAACATTCCGCTTGCTACCAGAAGATAACTCTGGTTCATACGGAAAGATTATTGACCGTACAATACAGGCTTCATAATCTAAGCAAGTCATAAAAGGCCCACTGGTTAAACTGGTGGGTCTTTTTTGCTATAATGGAATGTGCCAAAAACTGTATATGAGACAAAATGTATTCACACCCTTGATGGTTTAGAAATTGAGATTTCTCCATTGAAAATTAAATATCTTAGAGAATTTATGAATAATTTTGAACCAATAAAAGAATCTAATGGCGATGACGAATCAATATCTATTTTAGTAAAATGTACTCAAATAGCAATGAAACAGTTTAACCCAAGTCTTTCAAAATCTGTTGAGGATATAGAAAATAACTTTGATCTACCAACAATATATGACATAGTTGATATTGGGGCAGGAATAAAAATAAATAAAAAATCAGAAGAGACAGTTAAGGATCAAGCAGTTGATAGTGGTCAAACCTGGGAAACATTAGATTTAGTTAAGTTAGAGTCAGAGGCATTTTTGCTGGGTATTTGGAAAGACTATAATGAATTAGAGATGTCAATATCAATGCCAGAGTTAATGGCAATTCTAGAGTCAAAAAGAGAAATGGACTATGAAGAAAAAAAGTTTCTTGCCGCAATTCAGGGTGTAGACCTAGATCAAAATAAGGAGCAAGAGGAAGATGCTTGGACTAAGTTAAAAAACAAGGTATTTAATCAAGGAAGAGATGACTCTGACATTTTAACATTTCAAGGAAGTAAAGCAGCCCGTGCTGGATTTGGAATTGGCATGGGTTTAGATTATGAAAATTTAACGTAAAAAAAACTACATTGAACGTGATATAATTGGAAGAAACAATCCTTAAGGAGGAACAGTGGCGACAGGCACTAAAGAAAAGATTACATTAATTGACGGAACTCAACTTGAGGTTCGTCCACTTAAAATCTCTTTACTAAGAAAATTTTTAGTTACATTTGAAGGAATTGCAAAGGTATCAGAAGACAACGATAAGTCTATGGATATCCTATTGGATTGCGTTCAGATTGCGATGGAACAATATAGTCCAGAGTTGGCTAAAGATAGAGATGCATTAGAAGAAAATCTAGATCTTCCAACACTCTATAAAATTATTGAAGCAGCAAGTGGTGCCAATCTAGGAGAAAGCAATCTTCTTAATACAGCACTTGGCAACTAATTAAATCTAGGGGGTGCAAATGAATGAGTGATGTTAATGCTAACATTAAGGTCAGTATTGACTCATCTCAAGCACTTTCGGAGTTAAAGTCTTTACAAAGACAAATCTCCCTATTTCATAATAACATTGCTAAGTCTAGTGCACAGGCAGCACTTGCACAACAGACACTTCAGACAGACCTACTTAATGCGGTTAACGCAACGGGTAGGTTTTCTGCTGAAATGCGTACTGTTAAAACATCAACAGAATCTTTCACTAACTCTTTAGAAAAAAATAAATTTAGTATAAGGCAGTATTTTAGATATGCTGCAGGATCAACTAAGACATTTGGTAAAATCTTTAGATCAGAATTTGACACAATCTCACAAGTCGCAGAAGATCGTGTTAAAAGAATGCAGACTCAGTATATTGAGATGGGGCGTAATGCTAAAGGTGCAATGCAGGCAATGGCAATTACACCAAAGCAACTTGATCTTAATGACTTTGCAACAAAAACACAGATTGCTGCTCAAAAACAACAATTATTTAATCAACTATTAAAGCAAGGGTCAACAAACCTTCTTAACTTTGGTAAGAATACTCAGTGGGCTGGACGTCAGTTAATGGTTGGTTTTACTTTGCCTCTTGCAACATTAGGCACTGTAGCATCTAAATCATTTATGGATATGGAAGCAGCAGCGCTTAAGTTTAGAAAGGTTTATGGAGATTTAATGACTCCAGCATCTGAAACACAGTATGCACTTGATAACATTAAGGCTTTAGCAGATCAATATACCAAATATGGTATTGCTGCTTCTAGTACAGTCGCATTGGCAGCAGATGCAGCAGCAGCAGGCTTTAAGGGCGTAGATCTTCAAGCACAAACTACTCAAGCAACAAGACTTGCCGTTCTTGGACAAATTGATCAACAAAAGGCTTTGGAAACAACAATTTCTTTACAAAATGCTTTTCGTATTTCAAGTACAGAATTAGCAGATGCAATTAACTTTTTAAACTCAGTAGAAAACCAGACAGTTCTTTCTCTTGACGACGTAACAACTGCAATTCCAATTGCTTCGCCAATTGTTAAATCTTTGGGTGGAGATGTTAAGGATTTAGCATTCTTCATGACTGCAATGAAAGAAGGTGGAATTAATGCATCAGAAGGTGCAAATGCACTTAAATCTGGTTTAGCATCTATTATTAATCCAAGCAAAAAAGCATCTGACATTCTAAAAACCGTTGGTATTAATATTCGTGGCATTGTTGAAGAAAATAAAGGCGATCTTAAATCAACTGTTATCGGTGTCGCAGATGCATTAAACACTCTTGATCCATTAAACCGTGCTAGAGCAATCGAACAATTATTTGGAAAGTTTCAGTTTTCTCGTATTTCAACACTTTTTGCAAATATTACTAAAGATGGTACACAGGCTTCTCGTGTATTAGATCTTGCACAAATGTCAATGTCTGATCTTGCTGCAACAGCAGATAAAGAATTAGGAATGACTGCTGATTCTGCAATGAATAAATTTAAGAAAGCCGTTGAAGATCTTAAGGTTGCACTAGTTCCAGTAGGAGAGGCATTTTTACAGGCAGTAACTCCAGTATTGGAATTTTTAAATAATATACTTTCAGGCTTTAAAGATATGTCTGAGGGATCAAAGAAAGCGATTACACTACTCATAACTATTGTCGGCGGTCTTGGACCAGTACTCTTAATGACATTTGGTTTATTGGCAAACGGATTAGCAAATATATTAAAACTATTTGGAATGCTTCGTGGTGGATATTTAAAACTTACAGGTCAAACTAATGTTTTAGGAGAGCAAACACAATATTTAACTTCTGAACAAATTGAGGCAGCAGCAGTTGCAAGTTCATTAGAGCAGTCACATGCAAGACTAACTCAAAGATTTACCGTAGAGGCTATTGCTGTTAATCAATTAAGAGATGCATACATACAAGCAACTAGCGCTGCAATGAAGTTTAGCATTAATAATCCAGGACTAATGGCTAATCCTAAAAAATATGCAAAAGGTATTTCAATTGTTCCAGGCAGTGGCAATAAAGATAGCGTTCCAGCAATGCTTATGCCTGGAGAAGCAGTAATACCAACAGATAAAGTTAAGAAGTATGGTCCTCTAATTCAAGGAATGATTGCAGGAAATATTCCTGGTTTTGCAGATGGAAAATTCCCATCCATGCAGGGCGGTATTCAAAGAATGCTTGCTCCATATACAATGTTTGCTCCAGGCAATAATGCTGGTGGCTTTGGAATGTCCCCTGATTTTCTTGATCAAATAGGATTTATTGAATCACTAAGAAATACCGCTATTGCTGCAGGGTCTGTTGAAGGGGATTTAAAACTTACACAGTCAACCATTAATGATATGGCCAATGAGGTTATGCCATATGCAACATCTATTACAGAAAAGTTAAGAGAAACAAGTCAAAATATGACTGCTGCAGGAAAACCAGCAAAACATATTAGCGAAATTTTTGCAGAAGCAGAATTAGAAATTAAAAAAATATTAGCATCCATGAAGGCAGAAGGTGGAAGAATTGCAAGTACTGCTGAAGGCTTAAGAAAGTTTGCATATCCAACAGAGTCAGATATTATGTCAGGTGGTTATGCAAGAGTTCCTGGAGTTACAGTAGACCCTGCAACTGGCGCTGTTGTTAAGAGCACAATATATAGTAATAAGGGAGGAAAGTCTGGATCATTTGATAGAAGATTAAAGTCAGTAACAAGAACTCAGCCAATTCAGGCTTCTGGCGTTATGACAAAAGCACACATTGTTCCAGAAAATCTTGGAATAATTGCTGGCAACGCAACTCTACAAGGTGCAGCATTAAAACTTCCAATGGAAAAACAAATGGCTGCAAGGGCAGAAATCGAAAGAAAAGGTGCAATTGTTGCTGGAAGAAAATATGCAAGTGCATACGCAGATGGTTTAGAGTCTGGCGGACTTGAAGATATATATGTTGAATCAAGAAAACGTAATAGCCCTCATCCACTAGCAGCACAAGATGGTGCAGATGATGCTCGTGCATATCAAAAGGCTAAGTCAAACAAGTTGTTGACATATGGAACAACAGGTCCTGTTTCTGCAATAGATAAATCAATTAGACGCAATAGAGAAAAGACATTAAGAGATTTAACCTCTAGCATGTCCGTATCATCTGGAGCACTTGGTGGATATGGTTTAGGCGGTAACGCAGGAGGACAACAACAGGCTGCGGTAAAGCAAAGCACAAAGAATCTTAACAATATGAACAATGCCATCATGTCTGGAACATTTGCACTTACATCATTAGCAGGCATGGGATCAATGGCTGGCGGAAAACTTGGAGATGTATCACAACAAATAATGAAATACTCAGGATCTTTATTTGCTTTGATGACAGTTACACAATTGCTCACACAGGCATCAACGATGGAATTAATTGCAAAGCGTAGAGCAATAGCCTCTGAAGCAATTACTAGTGCAGTTGGTGCAGGAGGAGTTGCATCTAGGTCAGGGCTTCTAGGATCTTTAGCAAAGGTTGGAATTGGACTTACAAAGTTTATTGGACCAATTGGATTAGCAACTGCAGGATTATTTGCAACATATAAAATAATTCAGATGAGTAATGCTGCAAGAGAAAGAGAAAGACAGGCAATAGAAGGTCTCGGAAATGTTGCTGTACTAACTAAAGAAAAATTAAAGACGCTTGGAGATTTTTTTGGTGTAGTTCCATTAAAACTACCATTTGAAAGAAAAGGTCCAGCAGTTGCTGCAGCACCAGATCAAAGATCACAAATTCAACAACTTAGAGAAAATTCAGATTTTGCTAAAGAGTTTAAAAACGATATTAATGCACTAAAGAAAGCAAATGCATCAAGCGCTGGAATGGTATTAAAATCATTAGCAGTACAGTTACGTGGCAGAGGTTTTCAAGAAGCACAAATAGAAACAATTATTAAAGCACTGCAGGAAGAAGCGCAGCAGACTAAACTTGATTTAGACTTTAAAAATATTTCTGTCGTTAATGATTCTGAAATTAAACAGCAGGCTGCAGTTATTGGTCAAAAATTTGCTCAAGGATTTAAAAATAGTTATACAAAATATATCAATACTGCTACTGGTACTGGTCGTGGCGCTGCAATTACTGTAAGTTCTATAGCAGATTGGACTCCAGAGGCCAAGGCAAAGATGGATGCTGCTGGAAAGGCTTTCTTTGGCTTATTCCAAGGAATGCTTGGTCAATTTGAGCAGGGTATTATTAGTTCTAGCGAATTTAATCAACAGTTTAAAATTTTAAATGGACAGATTAATGCAATGCCAGAAAATGCTAAATTAAAAATGATGTCTTCTTTATTTGCACAGATGGGGCCAGATGCACAGAAGGCTGTAAAAGGAATTAAAGATGTTAATACACAGATGCGTGTTTTGCTTGCTATGCAGATTGTTGATTTAGGTCCTCTTGCTAATGGTCAAGAAAATCCAATACTTAAAGCATTAAAATCAATAGATGATAAAACAGTGGATCGTGGAAACAAGCAACTTTCTGCAATTATTAAAAAATATTTTAAGGGAATTGATAGCGCAATTCAAGAGGGCAGTAAAACACTTGAAGAAAGTGGTAAGAGTCTTGGAGAAGAAGGAGCAAAAAATGCTTTGCAACAACTCATAGAAAGAACAAAAGAAATTGAAAAGCAGACAGTAGCCTATAAAAAATTACGTACTGCTGGAGTAGATGCAGCAGTTGCTGAAGAAATGGCTGGAAATGTTGACCTAGTTAAAATTCTTGACGCAACAAAATACCTTGGAAAGAATTGGAACATAGCAGTTGCAGCAATTAAAGAGTATGGAAAGAAACAAAAAGAACTAGAAAAAACAGTGGCAGTCGGTGGTGGTGCTGGAGAGTATCAACAATATTTATTTAAGAGGGCAGAAGCATTTATTAGTCTACAAGAGCAATTAATTGATATGCAGTATAAGACTCAGTTAAAGGGGATTGACACACAAACACAAGCACTCAATACTCAACTTGATGATATTAAATTAAAAGAAGATCAAATTAATGAAAAATTTGATAAACAGATTGGTGCACTTAATACAATTAAAACACTTAATGAAAATATTGCTAATCAAGAAAAACAAAGACTAACTATTGCAGATGCTTTGAGTCGTGGAGATATATCTGCTGCAGCAGTTGCTATTCAAGAAGCAAGGACACAACAGGCTTCAGCATCAATGGAAGCAGCACAACAAGGTCTTGCTACAGGTAAAGATGCTGCAATTGCAGCGCTTGGCGCTAAAGAAATTCAAAAACAAATAGATGCTCTCAATAAACAAAGACAAGTTATTGAAGATACTATTCAAAAGCAAAAAGAAAGTATCACATACTTTGGAATGACTGCTGATCAAATTAGAGATGCAGCAAAAGCCCTAGATCTTGCTAACGAGGCTGGAATTAATATAAATAATCCCACATTCTTAAATAATCTTCTTAAGGCTGCTACTGGAGATTCTTCTGCACTTAAATCCGTAATGATTGATTTACAAACAGAAGCAAGAAACCTATTTGCAGAATTACAAAACCTTAGAAGTGTATTTTTAAATACTGGTGGCGGTATGGGAGGAGTAGGAGTAGGTCCATCTAGTGGTCCAACAGTTCAACAACAAATTAAGTCATTAACTAAACTACAAAAGAATGCAACACCTGGTTCTGCAGCAAGTTGGAGAATTGGCGAGCAACTAAGTATGCTTGAATATAACCAACTACAAACTAAAGCCTTTGGAGGTATCGTTGGTGGTTCTGGAATGACTGATAAGATTCCAACATTATTAACCCCAGGCGAGTTTATAGTAAATAAAAATGCAACAAAGAAATTTGGACCATTGTTGAATTCAATCAATGAATCAAAATATCCTAGTTCGCTATTGACAGGCTCTAGTCCTACAGTGCTTGGAGTCAATAGTAATTCTGTAAATAATAATTCTAGTTCAGTGTATAATTATAGTTTAAACATTGATGCCAGTGGTGGTTCTGCAAATCCAAATGATATTGCAAGAATTGTTATTGGACAAATTAAAAATATGGATGCTCAGAGAATTAGGGGGAATAGATATTAATGGCTAATGCAGCGTATCTAAATGGTAGAAGAAAATATGGTTCCCCACAGGCCATGCTATGGTCAGATAATCCTGGCACACTTATTGATGGATTTTACTATCCAGATGGCTATGAGTCAGGAGCAGACTTTGGTACTGCCCTCGTAGAAGAGAGAGATACCTTTTTAATTCTTTCAGATCATAATAGATCAGAGTTATCTTTTTCATCTGAAAGAATTCAAAATAGACAAAGAATGATAAATGGAAATATGAGAGCCTACAACATTGCTGATAAACTTGCACTCTCTACTTCTTGGCAAATGTTGCCATCTAAATCATTTAAGCAGTATCCTAACTTTGACGAAAATGGTCAATCACTTATAACTGGTCAAGATCAATATACTGTTGATGGTGGTGCTGGAGGTTTGGATATTCTTAATTGGTATAGCGCAAATCAAGGGCCTTTCTGGGTATTTTTAGCATACGATCAATATTTAGATCAAACTAAATATAATGAAATTATTCAAATGTATTTTAAAGACTTTTCATATTCAGTTGTTAAAAGAGGAACAGCAGGTCGACACGACTTGTGGAATATTAATATAACTTTAGAAGAGGTTTAAGGTGTTTAGCAATAGTGATTTGTTAGAGTATTTAACAAAATCTAGTGATGTATCCATTAGGTCTCTAGTGATTTCTGAGTGGAACATGAACACGCCAGGAAACATTAAGCAATTGGGTAATTATAGATATAGGCCAAACGATCAGTCTAGCATTTACAAGAATATCCCTAATACCTTTGATCCAGAAGATTTTGGTAATTATTATAATGAGGCAACTCTTTCATATGAGCAGGTACAGAATACATATGATACGGATGATACCCTGCAACTTTTTCAATCACAAGATCAAAAGCGAGCATTATATTATTCCTTAGAGGATTGCACAAAGCCATTTAGGCCTAGATCTGGCATTAATAAAGCATCATATTTTAATCAAAGATACCTTCCTACAAATACCACATTTGGAAATAATTCACCTAGATATTATATGCCAACTAGGAATGATGACTTTAAGTATTGGAGTTCATATCGAAAAGAAGATGGCCAGGAACGTGGAATTGCTAAAACCAAAATAAACGGTATCAACTATATAGAAGATACTGCCCCGTTTATAGTTTATAAAGATCAAGTTCCATGCAATAGGATTGTTATTAAAATGCAAACAAATGTTGGGTATTCTGACGGTGGATCATTTACAACTATATCAGAAATTATACCCGATCCGTTTTATGGCAATACAAATAAGACTACTCCAAGTAGGTTCAAGGTTCAAGTATTAAAAAATAATAGTTGGATTGACATACTTGATATTAATGAAAATAGTAGAAGATCAGACAATTCAGATATTATTAATGCAGATGGATACTTAGAATTATTTTATTCTAATAATGAGTGGTTTCTTGGTTCAGAGACAGTAGATTATTTAACACCCTTTGTCACAGAATTATCTAATCCATTAAAAACAACAAGAGCAGATGGAACATTTTTTTATAATGAATTTGATTATATAGATGGAATTCGCATTGTTGTTCTATCCATGAACAAATTTGATTCAACTTTTGATTTAATTGAAATGTCTCCAAGGCTTGCAGTAGACATGTCTAATCATGTACTTGAGTTTAAAATTAATAAAACACTGTCTGATCTATCGCAAGGAGCAATCCCAGTAGGACAACTAATACCTTCAACAGGAAATATTTCTATCTTTGATGAAAATTTTGCATTTAATGAAAATAACGAAAATAGTATAATTAAAAACTATTTAAATAAAAATATTAAATTTGTTTTTTATGAAAATATTTATAATGATGATTTAACCATAAATTATCTTGTTCCAATTAAAACTCTATATTCTGATAATTTTCCTCAAAGCACAGATAACGGTTCAACCGTATCTATAGAGTTACGTGATTTTTATTTTTACTTTGAATCTAAAACTGCTCCAAGAATCTTGCTTACAGATGTATCTCTTAGTTTTGCAATATCAACCATGCTTGACTCTGTTGGATTTACGAACTACACTTTTAAAAGAATTGGATCAGAAAAAGATCCAATCATTCCATATTTTTTTGTTGCTCCAGACCAAAGTCTTGCTGAGGTTTTAAATCAATTAGCAACATCAACACAAACAGCAATGTTTTTTGATGAATATAACAACTTTACAGTAATGAGCAAGAACTATATAATGCCAGACAGTGGACAAAGAAGCACTAACTTAAGTCTTGTAGGAACCAATAGGCAGTCAACAATAGGTGCAATTAAAAATATGCCAGGGTCTGGAACTTTGCCTAATATTCTTGCTATTTCATCACAAGATAAAAAAATATATAATGATGGAAAAATTAACTATACCTCCAGATATATTCAAAGATCTTATGGAACATTAAGACAAAGCGCCCTAGTTGATCAAGAAAAAACATGGATTTACAAGCCATCGTTACTTTGGGAAGCATCTGGAGAAGATGCAACAAAAACGATTAATGATAAAGTATCAAAACAATCTAATTTTGTTTTAGGAGCATTGCCAATTAATTCAAATCTTCCTGGCGTTCCACCAACAGTAGAAAATCAAGTAATAATTAATAATACAATTGATGTTGGAGAAAATATTTATTGGTTGGGTAGATATAAAGGATACTTTTATTCTAATGGAGAAATAATAAGATACGATGCCGTTGAGTATAATATAACTGGAACAGGCAACGTTTGGATTTCAAGTAATCAAGAATACCAGGACTACTTTGGTAGTTTGCCATTTAATGGAAAAATTTATCCAACTGGTTTAATTCGTATTCTTGCTAACCCATATTATGAAGTTGTAGATGGACAAGCAAGAATTAAAAATGGTCCAGTTTTAGAGCACGGTAGGGGTCAGTTTGGAACTCCACTCTCTGAACATAATGCTGGTCTTACATCTAATTGGAGCAGCGATACAAATTTAAGAGGTTGCAACATGAAGTCAAACCTTTTGTTTAATGTTAATTCAGAGATTGAGTACCCACTAACATCCACTGGTGCTGCAGGAGTAGACAATGTGTTGGCTAAAAAATCATCTAGAACTGGAATTATTAAAAACTTTATGACTAGCAACTATTTAACAGAAACAGAATTAAATAGTTTATTGTCTACTCAAAGCGGAACAATTCAATCTTCTGCCCTAGTAATGTCTGGACCATCATTTGAATCTACTGCATCGCCACTTGATTTTATTTCTTATGTTTATAAGCCACTAGATAATTCTTTTAAACATTTTGGAACAAGAATGAGAATTATTGGTAAAGTAGAAAATAGTCAAGATAGACTACAAACGCCTTCTGGCAGTACAACATACTATCAGTTGCCAGTTACACAGCCAAATCAAAATGCTAATATTGGTGGCGGATCTGGTGGTCTTGGAATAATGGTTAATCCAGAAACTAATAATGGATATTACTTTGAACTTGTAGCATTAACAGAAAAAAATGTTGAGTCATATATGAAGATTAATCCAGATGGATCTACTGACATTAACTTATATAACATGGTTTTTTATAAGATCAAAAAGGATAGTTCTGGCAATGCAATACCAATCAGACTTTGGTCTGGACTGTCAAGTATCCTTGTTGATGATGGTAGATTTACTGGCCAATATAGACTATCTGGAGATGACAAGCCAACAGTATATGATTTATCAGTAGAATATTTAGATTTAGGTACAACAAGGAAATTTTATTTATATGTAAATGGAAAAATGGTTGGCATCGTTGATGATACTGATCCATTGCCAGTATACAACAATATGTGTTTATTTGTTAGAGGCTCTTCAAAGTGTATGTTTGAAAATATTTATGCCTTGGGCAAAAATTATTCACAGAACACAGTCTTTGATATAGGAGAGCCACTTAGTGAAGCATTTGGAGCAACAACAATTAATGCCCATGATGCATTTAAAAAGTATGCAATGAGTGGAATAATCCAATCAACATACTTAAACGGTATTTCTGCAGAAAGCCCACCAAAATATAATCTTTATTATGATGAGTTTGGTTCTATTTTTAGAGAGGCTGCTTATTTTAATATTAAATACGACAAGGCATTCCCAGCACTATATGCTCAAATTGCACCAACTCCAAGTACTATTAAGGGATATGTTGTTTCTGGTTTTCAGGCAGATTCATATGGTGCAGAATTTTTAGTATTTAATGCAACAGATGCTGCTTTAAACTTAGATGAAACTAGTGGGAATTATCTTAGAATTCAAGGAATTACCTTTACACAAGATACAACCTATACGTTATCTGTAGATGATTATTTTAATAAGCATTCAAACTTTATAGAACAAGATAATGTAGATAATAATACTATTAGGTCATCCTTGGTATCTATGCAAGATTATAATTATATAAAACAAAGTAGGCTTAACCACGGAGTAAATAGTTTTACACTAGAAACACCATATATTCAAACATCTGACGATGCAGAAAGTTTACTTGGATGGATTATTGATAAATCAATGAGGCCTAAAAAAATGATTGGAGCAAACATATTCTCACTGCCTATACTTCAATTGGGAGATATTGTTAATATAGATTATATTAAAGATGATGTTAATGTTGTTGCTAGTTCAGACACACAGTTTGTTGTATATAATATTGAGTATTCAAGAAAAGGTTCTGGACCAGAAATGACTGTTTATTTGGCGGAGGTATAAAACAATGGCTTCAAAAAAAACATCTGGCAGTTCTAAGGGAACTACTCAAAATAAAAAAACATCATCAAATGTTGTTACTGGATCATTTAATGCTGGACAGTTTCGTATGGGTGAAGAAAAATCTATGCAAGAATATAATAATCTTATTAAAAATAAAACTGAAGACATTCAAATATATTCTACATTTGTTTCACCTACACCACCTCTGCCACCACCACCACCTCCTCCACCTACAGTTAAAATAAAAAGCGCTACCCCAGAAAATATTTTATGGGATGATTCAACAATCCCAGTTGAGATTTTAACAGATCTAACATTTGAAAATATCGGTGGTCAAGAACTACTGTCTTTAACAAGACATGACACGGTAAATGGTGATAATGTTCCAAATCAATTAATTAAAAACTTAACATTTTTAAGCCAAGAATATTCTTCTAAAAAAATATTAAGTTTACAAAACACTTCTGATAAATATTTTTCAAACTTTAGTATTAAGTTGGAATCAAAAATACCATTTATTGGAAATGGCCCAGAAGGCAGCAATATTTATGTTGATCAAACTACGCAGGACATAATCATAGAGTTAGTCAATTTAGAAGTCGACGAACGTATTGAGGCACAAATAAGCATAGGTGGTACAATATATACTATAACTCTTGGGGTGACAGAATAATGATAACTAATACTGGTAAATATATTATTGCCAAATATATGCTAGGGCAAACACCAGCATATGCCTCTTACATGGCTTTAGGTTGCGGTTCTAAGCCTCTAGATACCTCTGATACGGCCCCTGACTACTCTGACAAGCAAAACCTTGACTTTGAGATGTTCCGTGTTCCTATTAGTTCAAGAGGGTATGTAGTTGAAGATGGGCAATCAAAGTTAGTATTAACAGCAGAGTTACCAACAGAAGAAAGATACGAGATCACAGAGGTTGGAATATATTCTGCTGGATCAAATCCAAATGCTGCATCGTATGATAGTAGATCTATTCTTGTATTTTCACAGACTGAGAATTGGCAACATATTACACCTTCGGCAGCAACAGATATTTTAAGAATTACAGAGCCACTAGATTCGTCACTATCTAATAACGTTATAGATACCACTTCAAAAATTTTTGAAAGTAATGCAGATAATAAAATATTTTATAACACCAATAGAGTAGATCGCTATGAAAGATGTAGATATTTTAATAATATTATTGCTATACGTGGTGATGCATCATCAATGACAACTTCTGGCGGACATTTAGTCATCGGCGAAGATCCAGAATACATTCGTGCAAATGGCATATCTTTAGATTTTGCAAAAAATGCACCATCTGACGAATTACGTTTAGCGTTTTCTGTAATTAACAAAGATGGAGATTCTTTATCAATTCCAGATACAGTAAAAATTATGTTAGAGTTTACAAATAGTATTGATAACTCAAAGTTTGCAAGGTTTGAGGCTGTAGTAGCAAATGGCACTGCTGCTGGACAACATGATTTTGCCAATAATAGATATTGTGTTATAACAAAACAATTACAAGAATTGTATACTACATCAAGTTTCGCCTGGTCTTCTGTTGACACAATTAATATTTATGTATCAGTTGTAGACGCTGGAGTTGAGTCTGATGACTTTTATCTTGTTCTCGATGCATTAAGGTTTGAAAATATCAATACCCCAAACCCATTGTATGGGCTTGTTGGATATTCAGTAATTCAAAATGATACAGCAAAAACAATTATTAAACTAACTAATACCAGTAATTACGTAGAATTTAAATTCGCTATTGGTGTTGGATAATGGCAGATAGCAATATCAAAAAAGTTATATTAAAAAAATCAGATCTTCCAAACCCAGTAGGAGATAGCATAACTTTAGATTATAATATAAGATATAGAATTATTTCAGAAGATCAAAATAGATTCTCACACTGGTCTCAAATTACTAAACTAACTGTAAATAACACAAACGACGAAACTGGTTTTGATCCAAACAATACAGCGGGAACTAATATTCCTCATCACATTAGTGTGAATAATAATGCACACATTGTGTCTATTTCATGGACAATGCCAGCACTACTAATCACTAACCCAACAGAAGAAGAAAAAATCCTACAGGCTCAGCAGGCATCTATTACAGAGTTTGATGTTTATGTGCAGTGGGAAACTGACAGCGTCCTAGGTGATTGGATTTGGGTTGGCAAATCTACAGGAACTAGTTATTCTTTGTCTTATCCACATGGAAATGGCTTTCCAGATCACATTAAATTTAGAATTCAAAAGGTAACGCTTATAAAAGCGCCTTTTAATGCAGCCACATATTTAATTAGCGATTTGCACAATCTCTAATGATATAATAATAAGAGGAGAAATATGGCAAAAATACCACTACCAGAAAGAGGACAGCCTCTTGATCTAACATATATAAATTCACTAGCAGATGCAGTTAATGGTCTATATAACCAGGTATCTGTTAGTACATCAAACTATGCCTCAATTGATACAAATGGTCAAGACAAGGTTAACCTAAAAACATCAGAGATTGGATTAGTGGCGGGTAGAGTAGAAGTCTACAACAATGCAACCGTAACAGTAGCACAAGAAAAAGACTTTTCTTATAATTTTACCAACAACTTTAAATATGCCCCCATTGTTACTGCCACCCCAGTAAACGTTGGAAATACGCCAGCAGGAAAGAACGTTTCTGTTATTTTAAAAAATGTTACTACATCTCGTGTAGAAGGTGTTGTTAGATTTGGTACCGCTGGAGATCTATCGTTATGGGTAAACTTAATTATTGTTGGTGTACCTAATTAATGATAAAATGTCAAAAGTGTAAGTCTAGAATGTTTGTTGATAGACAATACAGTCGACCAGACCACTTAGAGGTTTTTTGCTTAACATGTGGACAAAGAAATTTTTATAATCCGCCAAATGCATCAAGCGAGGGGACATGGCTACTTCAAAAGGAAACATTGAAAGCCAAGAGTACAATCAGTCATCTGTAATTAAAGGTAGCGGTGCAGTTTGGTTTTTAAATAAAGATTTAGTTAGAATTCACCATTACAACAGATCTGATGGAACAGTTGCTCTTTATAATATTATTAAAAATAAAATAGAACTTTGTTTTATTATGGACTTTAAAAAAAATAGAGAAAGGGCATATACTATAGCAGAAACTGCCAAACTTGTCAATAGACACAGAAAATATATGCCAAGTTTAATAAAACGAGGAGTCATTCCACCGCCACTTGGTTGCTCTGAAGGTGGAAAGCGTGGATATCAAATAAGAGCATACTATTCAGAAAGCGATGTTAAAGAGATCCGTGATATACTTTCAAGTATACATATCGGACAACCGAGAAAAGATGGATTAATAACAAACAACATGACACCTACTAAACAAGAGTTGACACGAAAAATGGGTGATGGTATACTTACATATACAAAAACTGAAGATGGAAGATTTATTCCAGTATGGAATGAGTCGATTAAATAAACAATCGTTTGGAGAAAACAATGGGTAACGAAGACACTAAGGTAAATGTAACACTTGGATATACATTAAATTTAGGCAATTTTCAATCTTTAAGATTAGATCTTGGAGTGACTGATTCAAAGCGTGATGGAGAAAATACAGATCAAGCGTTTGAGCGTGTATATAAGTTTGTTGAAGATAAACTAACAGAAAAGATTAAAGAAGCACAAGCGGAGGCTGAAGAAAACTAATGGCTGAGCGCAAAGACCGAATGGCTTTGCTTTCACGCTATAGTAAATACCATACTGCAAAGTATGAGCAAAAGCCTTCACTAAACTTAAACGTAGAGCAATGGGCAGCAGATGCCCTTGTTGAGTCATATGGAATGTCTGGGTGCTACGATATACTTGAATATTATTTTGCAGTAGCAGAAAATCCTACATGGAATTACTTTGCTTATAATGCTGAAAAGATTTTACAGGCACAAAAAGATAAAAAGAAAGATGATGATGAAAGAGCAGAAAGAAGAAGAATGGCTAAGGAGTGGCTAAGTGAATAATACAGAGTCCAAATTAATAACAGCAGTTCTTCAAGATAAACAAATGCATGTTTTATTGCAGGCAAATGTTGACACGCTACTAAGAACACATAGCGATATTTGGAATTTTATTCGTCTTTACTTTGAAAATAACTCAGCGCTACCACCAGCAGATTTAGTAACAGAAAAATTTAGAGACTTCGAACCTATTCCAGGTGTCGGTGCTACAAAGCATCATTTGGAAGAACTTCAAACAGAATACTTAAACGATAGCCTAAAGGATATTTTAAGATCTGCAGCAGGTGAAGTTCAAACTGGTAATGGAGTGGGAGCGCTAAATGAACTTATTACTAAGACCTCAGAACTAAAAAAGAATACTTCTGCAATTCGTGATATTGATGTAACAGATTTAGACTCTGCTATTGCTTATTTTGAAAATGTAAAAAGACAACAAGAGGCTGGAATTTCTGGAATTAAAACTGGTCTTCCAGGATTTGATAACTATCTTCCTGCTGGAATTATGCCAGGACAACTTGGAGTGTTTCTTGCCTATCCAGGAATTGGAAAATCGTGGCTCGCACTTTACTTTGCTGTACAGGCATGGAAGCAGGGGAAGTCTCCAATGGTTATATCTCTTGAAATGAGTGAGACAGAAGTCCGTAATCGTGTATTTACAATTATGGGTGAAGGTCTTTGGTCACATAGAAAAATTTCTAGTGGAGATATTGAAATTGACACACTTAAATCTTGGCATGCAAGACATCTTTCTGGAAAACCAGAATTTCATATTATTTCAAATGACAACGGTGGCGAGATAAATCCATCAGTTCTTCGTGGAAAAATAGATCAATACAAGCCAGATTTTGTTATTGTTGACTATCTTCAGTTAATGTCTCCAAATCAAAAGTCAGAAAATGAAACGGTACGAATGAAGAACCTTTCAAGAGAACTTAAACTAATGGCTATTGGTGAAGAAGTTCCTATTATTGCTATCTCATCAGCCACACCAGACGATGTAAACGATCTTAGTGGAGTTCCTACACTTGGACAGACTGCTTGGTCTAGACAGATTGCTTATGATGCAGACTGGGTGTTAGCACTAGGTCGTGCAACTAATAGTGACATTATTGAGTGTGCATTTAGAAAAAACCGTAATGGATTTATGGGAGACTTCTTAGTACAGTGTGATTTTGATAAAGGCTATTATCGTTATAAAGATTATGAGGATAAGAATGGCTAATAACAAAAAATATGGGTCTGATCTATACACAGATGATCAAGTTCGCAGAGTTCTAGAAGGATCTGGAATTGATATTGAAAAAGAACTAGATACAGACTTTATTATTTTTTGTCCATATCACAATAACTTTAGAACCCCTGCTGGAGAAGTTTCAAAGACTAAAGGAACGTTTTTATGTTTTTCATGTCAAACCACTAGAGATCTAATTTCTTTTATTAGTGAAAATACTAATAGAACATATTTTGAGGCAGTAAGGTTTATTACCAGTAAAGCAAAAAATGTTGATATTACAACTTTTGTAAACAAGGCACTAGTTGATGTTCCAGAATATTTTGCATTTGATGAACTTATCATTAAAAGATTAAACCATCAGGCCTTAAATTCACCAAGAGCAATATCATATTATGAAAGAAGAAAAATCAATAAAGAGTCAATAATAAAATTTAATCTTGGTTATTCAGAAAAACAAGATATGGTTACTGTACCTGTTCATGCTCCAGACGGTCTTGCAGTTGGGTTTGTTGGTCGATCCATAGAAGGAAAAGAGTTTAAAAATACTCCAAAGTTACCAAAAGCAAAGGTTCTTTTTAATTTACATAGGGTAAAGACATCCAGCAAAGTTTATATTGTTGAATCTTCTTTTGATGCAATTAGATTAGATCAAGTTGGCCTACCAGCAGTTGCTACACTTGGAGCCAACGTTTCAAATACGCAAATAGAATTACTTCAAAAGTATTTTAATAACATTATTGTTATTGCAGATAATGATGAAGCAGGTGGAAACATGAAAGATAGGATAATTGAAAGACTTAAATCTCGTGTTTCTGTTATACAACTTGACAAACAATATAAAGATATAGGAGATATGCAGGATGTTGATATTAAAAAATTGGAAGATCAATTTGACAATTCAATCATCTCTATGCTAAAATGATAATATGACACAAGAAACGCTACTAAATTCAATTAAAAGCACTGACACCATAATGAATATTTTTATGGAAAATCAAAATAGGTTCCTCCCAATTTTAGATTTTGCAGAAAATATATTAAGAGAAGAATCCTTCTTATCTCCAGCAGACAGAGAATTTATTGCAGCATTTACATCTAGTTTAAATCAATGTAAATTTTGTACTGGATCACATAAAGTTTTTGCCGAATCTGTAGGGGCAAACTCTAAAGAATTAAACGATGCTATTGATGGTAATTACCAAGATAATAGATTAAAGCCAATTTTAGATTATGTAAAAAAACTAACAATGTCTCCATCATCTTTAACTAAGTCAGATGTTGATAATGTTATTGATGCTGGATTTTCTGAAAATGAATTAAAAGATGCAATTGTTGTATGTGCAGCATTTAATTTTTTTAATAGAATTGTAGAAGGTCATGGAATACAAGAAAATTCTCAAACATGGAATGAATCTTCAGAGATGATTTTAGAGTTTGGGTATAACAGAAAAAAGAAAACAAAAGAAAAAGGAGAAACAGAATGAGCGTTATTAAGGGACTAAAGAACATCAACGCCCTGCTCGACAAGCCAAAATCAGATGCACCAAAAGTACGTTGGCTTAAATTGGCTGACGGACAATCAGTAAAGATTCGCTTTATTGAAGAACTCGATGAAGATTCTGCTAACTATAATGCAGATCGTGGACTTGCTCTTGTTGTAAAGGAGCACGTCAATCCAAAGGATTACAAGCGCAAGGCTGTAGACACTATGGATACAGAAGGACGTGACTGGGCAGAAGAAATGCACCGCAAAGATCCAAAGGCTGGCTGGAGAGCACGCCTTCGTTTTTACTGCAACGTTCTAGTAGATGATGGAATTGAACCACCATATGTTGCCATTTGGTCAATGGGTGTAAGCAAGCAATCATCATTTAATACAATTCGTGAGTATGCTTTAGAAACTGGAAGTATCTCTAATTTAACATGGAAGTTAAAGCGAAATGGTCAAAGCACAGAAACTAGTTACACAATGATTCCATCTGCACCAGATGCTGAGCCATTTAACTGGGATGGCGTAACACCATACGCATTAGAAATGGCTCTACGTCGTGTTCCTTATGCAGAGCAAGAGGCTTTTTATCTTGGCTTCGATTCACCATCAGTAACATCATCAACCAACGCTGATTGGTAATATGAGTTACACGGGACTACACGTACATACGCATTACTCACTCATGGATGGGGTTGCTACCCCAGCAGAGTACTTGGACCGTGCTGTGGCGCTAGGGATGACCTCTCTAGCGATCACAGACCACGGAACACTTTCTGGACATCGTGAGTTTGCCCGTGAGGCAAAAGAGCGGGGAATTAAACCAATTCTTGGCATAGAAGGCTATATGACCAATGATAGATTTGATCGTCGTGAAAAAGCAGAGCGTACAGGTCCATTAGATTCAAACTATAATCATATTGTTCTTTTGGCTAAAAATGAAAAAGGTTTGGAAAATCTAAATAAGATTAATGAGATTGCATGGACAGAAGGTTTTTTTAGAAAGCCTAGGTTTGACTTTGAAATATTAGAAAAGTATAGCGAAGGCATTATTGTTACTTCTGCATGCTTGAGCGGAATTATTGCAAAGGCAGTAGAGCAAGAAGACTATGCTATTGCAAAAGAAAGAATAACTTGGTTTAAAAGAGTATTTAAAGATGATTACTATATTGAGGTAATGCCACACAACCCAGCACAAATTAATATTGCATTATTAGATTTAGCGGATGAATTTAAAGTAAAAGTAGTTGTAACACCAGACTGCCACCACTCAGACGTGTCACAAAAAGAAATTCAAGAACTTATGCTTCTTCTAAACACTCATGCTAAATTAGAAAAGGGTGTTACTTATGAAAAGTCTAAGACCTATAAAGATATGATGAGGCGCTTAGACTATCTTTATGGTAGAGATAGAATGATGAGTTTTAATAGATTTGACATTCATTTGCTTTCATATGAAGAAATAAAAGATGCTATGAAAAAGCAAGATATATATAGAGAAGACATATATGAAAACACATTAGAGATTTCTTCAAAAGTTGAAGACTATAATATTAAGGAAGGATTAAATCTACTTCCAGTTCAATATAAAAATCCAGACCAAGAACTTGCAAACCTAGCGCTTGCTGGTTTAAAAAATAAGAAACTAACTAGCGACATCATCGGCAACACAATATACCAAGATAGACTTGATGAAGAGTTAGAAATTATTAAACAAAAGAATTTTGCTCCATACTTTCTTGTTGTAAGTAATATGATTAACTGGGCTAAAAAAGAAAATATTATGGTTGGTCCTGGTCGTGGTTCTGCAGCAGGATCATTGCTTTGTTACCTACTTGGAATTACAGAAATTGATCCAATTGAACACGGACTTCTTTTCTTCCGATTTATTAATCCAGATCGTAATGACTTTCCAGATATTGATACTGACATTCAAGATTCACGTCGTGATGAAGTCAAAGATTATCTTGTTAGACAATATCGACATGTGGCATCTATTGCAACTTTTTTAGAGTTTAAAGATAAAGGAGTTGTTAGAGATGTTGCAAGAGGATTAAATGTTCCACTGGCAGACGTTAATAAAGTTTTAAAATTTGTAGACACATGGGATGAGTATTGCACAAGCAAATCAACATTGTGGTTTAGGGAAAAATATCCAGAGATTGAAAAGTTAGGAGAGCAATTACGTGGTCGTATTAGAGGTACTGGCATACATGCTGCTGGTGTTGTCACTAGTAAAGATCCTATTTTTAGGTACGCACCGTTGGAGACACGTTCTTCTCCTGGTTCCGATGAGCGCATTCCTGTTGTTGCAGTTGACATGGAAGAGGCTGAAAAGATTGGTCTAATTAAGATCGATGCTCTAGGACTAAAAACATTAAGTGTTATTAAAGACACTATTAATGAAATTGATAAAAGGCAGTTTAAAAAGATTAATCTTCTTGAAGTTCCAATAGATGATGCCAATGTATACGAGATGCTTTCTTCTGGATACACTAAGGGTGTATTTCAATGTGAAGCAACACCATATACAAACCTTCTAGTAAAAATGGGGGTAAAGAATCTTTCAGAACTATCAGCATCTAATGCTCTAGTAAGACCAGGAGCCATGAATACTATTGGAAAAGATTACATCTTGCGTAAACATGGTAAGCAAAAAGTAACATATCTGCATGACAAGATTAAGCAAATTACAATGGATACGTACGGATGTATTTTGTATCAGGAGCAAGTTATGCAGGCTTGCGTTGAACTTGGTGGAATGACTATGTCAGAAGCAGATCAGGTTCGTAAGATTATTGGTAAAAAGAAAAATGCTAGAGAGTTTGATGCTTTTAAAGAAAAATTTGTTACTGGGGCATCGTCCTTTGTAAGTCCTAATCTTGCTAAAGATCTTTGGCATGACTTTGAGGCTCACGCAGGATATTCTTTTAACAAGTCACACGCAGTTGCCTACTCTACATTATCTTATTGGACAGCATGGCTCAAGTATTATTATCCACTTGAATTTATGTTTGCCCTTCTAAAAAATGAAAAGAATCCAGACAATAGAACTGAGTATCTAATTGAGGCAAAGAGAATGGGGATTCCTGTTAAGTTGCCACATATCAATGATTCATCTAAAGATTTTCAGATCGAGGGAAAAGGTATTAGATTTGGATTGACTGCAATTAAGTTTATTTCTGATAAGATTGCAGATAAATATATTGAGTCAAGACCATTTAAAACATATAAAGAAGTTGAAGAATTTACATTTACAAAAGGCAATGGGGTTAATAGTCGAGCCCTTGCAGCGATGAACGCTGTTGGAGCATTAACTTTTGAAGATAATCCAAGAGATGATAATAAAATAAAAGAAAATCTTTATGAGTATTTAAATTTACCAGAATTTAACACCGTAATACCTTCACACTATTATGCATTTATACAAGATGTAGCAGATTTTGAAGAAAAGGGATCTTTTGTATTAATGGGAATGGTTAAAGGAATTAAACGTGGCACAGGTTGGTCACGAGTAGAAATACTAGATAAAACTGGAAGCATAGGTATATTTGATGAAGAACAAACAACTATTGAAGCAGGCAATACGTATCTCATTCTTGCTAATGATAATCGGATTCTTTCTGCTATCCCTGTCGATCAATTAAAGGGATCTCAGAATGCTCTTGTAAAATTCTTAGGATATAAACAGTTACCATTTACTGATGAAGAAATGTTTGTGGTAGCATTTAAACCTAGAGTTACGAAGGCTGGTAAGAAGATGGCATCTTTGACAGTTGCAGATACATCAAGAGATCTTCACTCAATCACTGTTTTCCCAACTGCTTTTGCAAGAGCCTATATGCATATTGAAGAAGGTAAGGCTTACAAGTTTAGTTTTGGAAAAACAAAGGATGGAACGGTAACATTGGAGGATATTCATGTATGATAATGTGTTTGATAATTTAGCAATTAATTTACATCAGGCTGCAGTCGAAAAAGGATTTTGGCCAGAAAGAGATGAAGTGGATGATATTTTTATTGCCAAGCAATGCATGATGATTGTATCTGAGGTTACAGAAGTTATGGAAGCAATAAGAAAAGATAAAGGTGAAGAAGAAATAACAAAAGAGTTTGCAGATATTTTGATTCGCACCTTAGACCTATATGCAGGTGCAGTAGAAGCAGGGTATACTAGATTATCACTTGATCAAACATTAAGAGATAAAGTAGATTTTAATAAGACTAGACCAGAGAAACATGGAGTGAGATTCTAATGACAGTAACAGTAGAAGATGTATTAGCACAACTTAGCCCTAAACTAAGAAAAACAGTGATGTCTGGAGATGCAATTCCACCAACAGAATATGCTGCAACGCCAAGTTTTGGATTAAATCGTGCATTAAACGGTGGATTACCTTATGGTAGACAGGTTCTTATATGGGGGTCTAAGTCATCTGCTAAGTCATCTCTATGTCTTCAAATGATTGGATTAGCGCAAAAAGAAGGAAAAATTTGCGCTTGGATTGATGCTGAAATGTCATATGATAAAGCGTGGGCAGAAAAACTTGGAGTTGATACATCGCAGTTGATCGTATCTCAGTGTCGCACTATCAATGAAATGGTAGATATAGGAACTAACCTAATGAATGCTGGAGTTGATATGGTTGTTGTTGATTCGATAACATCACTTCTTCCAGCAATTTATTTTGAAAAAGATTCTGATGAATTAAAGCAGTTAGAAAATACTAAACAAATTGGTGCAGAGTCAAGAGACTTTTCCAATGCATGGAAGATGATAAATTATGCTAATAATAAAGTTAAGCCAACTCTTTTTGTCCTTATTAGTCAAAGCCGTAATAATATTTCTGCTATGTATACTAGCCAGCAGCCTACTGGTGGTCAGGCTACTAAGTTCTATTCTTCGACAGTTATTAAATTATTCTCGTCAGAATCGGACAATCAAGCAATTAAAGGAAAAATTCATGCAGGAGATAAACTAATTGAAGAGAAGATTGGTAGAAAAGTTAGATGGGAATTACAGTTTTCTAAAACATCTCCAGGATTTCAATCTGGGGAATATGACTTTTATTTCCGAGGTGACAATGTAGGTATTGACGCAGTAGGAGATCTAGTAGATACTGCAGAGAGTCTTGGCGTTGTAGAGCGTACAGGAGCCTGGTACCTACTACCAGACGGAAGCAAAGTACAGGGAAGAGAAGGTTTTATCAATAAGGTAAGAGAAGATAAGCAGTTATATATGGGCATAGTCGAGAAGGTCAAAGAGTTTGGATAAGAAGTACTCAGTTTATCCAGGCAGTTTTCCTTGTCACACATGTAAAGAGGAAGTTTTAACTATAAGGATTTGGCTAGAAACAACCGACTGTACATGGATGTGTAGTAAAAAACACATATCTAAAATAACACTAGTCAAGCAGACAAGTTACACAAAAAGGAATAAGGTATAATTATAAATATGAAAAATAATTACCTCAAAGACTTGCCAAAATATGAAGAATTAATTAAAAGCCAGCCTAAAGTCATTAACAGTGATTTCGAGCCAGTTGTAGTTAAAAATGTATTTACTCAAGAAGAGATAGATGATATTATTTTTCAAATGGATAATACTCCAAAAGATAAACGCCGTGTTCAAAGTTGGGGAGGTCAGGTTTGTTTTGACAATATTCAATTATCAAACAGCATACAATCAAAAATTACTGACTTAATGAACTCTAATCTAAAAGAAGAGTTTGTATTGCAGCAATATACAATAGTAAGATATGACAACAAGCACGGATATTTAGCAAAACTTTTTCCACATTATGATACAAGACCATGCGAAATGTTTGTTTTTGATGCACAATTAAAAACCAATGAGGATTGGGGAATAGTTGTTGAGGGTCAGCAGTTCAATCTTAATGATAATGAAGCACTTATTTTTGCTGGAACACAACAGATGCATTGGAGAGAAAAAAAAGATTTACCAATGACAACTGAAATTAATATGATATTTTTTTGGTTTACACATAAAGAGATAAAATTAAAAAAAGAAGGTCATGAAAAAATAATGAAAGAGCGAGAAGCGATACTGATGAATGAAACTAATATATTTAGCAATGTAGTAACAATAGGAGACGAGTAATATGTTAAGTCAAAGACTTCAATCAAATAAACTATCAACTAATGTTATTTTAGATAATGTTTTTAATGAAGATGAGTTATCAACAATATATAAAGCAATAGATTTTGATGCAACAGAAAAAACAGAAATTATATCTATGTATGGTCAAAAAGCATGGTTTGCAGAAATACCAGAAAAAATTAAAGACAGCATAACAAAAACAGCAATTAAGGTTTATGGTCAACAATTAAAATTAGAAGAAATATCTTTTGCCAGATATTCAAACGAATATGGAGACTTTCCAGTTTTAACTCCTCACTATGATAATGCTTTTAAAGAACAAAGAGTAACTGTCGACGTACAATTAAAATCAAATATAAAATGGCCAATCGTTGTTGAAGGCAAATCGTTTAGTTTAAGGGATAATCAAGCAGTAACATTTTCTGGGACACATCAAATTCATTGGAGAGAGCATATGGATTTTAATGATGGTGACTTTATAGAAATGTTATTTTGTCATTTTTCATTAGAAAATAGTAAGCCAATTACTCTAGAAGAAAAAATAAAAATTGAGCAGCAAATTATTTTATTTGCCAATAGATTTTCAATGAAATTAATTAAAGAAAATAGAAAATTGAGAGATCAGATAAAGAGTTATACGTATGAGTGAAATCGGAGAAATAAAAAGACTTGGTGCAAAGCCACACAAAAACTCTGGTCGTGGAACCAAAAAAGGTGATGCTACATGGGGTGACTTTGTTGTTGATATTAAAGAAGCCTCAAAATCATTTACTTTGAATGAAAGTGTGTGGGCAAAAGTTTCTACAGATGCAATTAAGGCTGGCATTGATAAATCCCCAGCCCTGGTTGTTGTTCTTGGATCAGGCCCCAAAAAGGTTCGTCTGTTTATTTCTGAATTATCAGTTGTCGAAGACATGTTGAATAGGGTAGAATAGTAAGATGGAAACAAAAAGCGGAATTTTTAAAGATTTCTTTACTGCAGAAGAAGAGAAGACACTAAGAAATTTAATAGAAACAAACAGGAAACTAGAGCCTGGCTCTAGTAGGTTTGCACCAATGATCATTGAGCAAATGTCTAGATCTCAAATTGAGTTTGTTGTTCCAGAAAACATTAAAGAAAAATTATTAAATTTAGCAAAGCAATTTGTTGATGATCCAGATCTAGAACTAACGCACTATCAGTATTTAGATTATTTTGGTAAATATGGTAACGGTAACTCCCCAAACCTTCCACCACACCTAGATGTTGAAAATTACTATACCAAGGTTAGTATTGACTATCAAATGTCAAGTAATATTGACTGGTCTATTGTTGTTGAAGATCAAGGTTTTGTCCTAAAAGATAATGAGGTCTTGGTATTTGAGGCAAGCGATAGAATTCACTGGAGAGATCCAATTATATTAAAAGAAGATGATAGATGTGAAGTTATTGTATTTCATTTCTCTAATAAATTTGAACATCAACCATATGCTGAAAATCAAATGAGCAAAGAAGAAAGATCTAAAATTATAGAAAGGCACAATAATATGCCTAAAATGAAAGAATATAGAAAAAAGTTTTTTACGCAATTAGAAGAGTTGAAAGGAAAAAAGTAATGGAGCCAGAAAAGACAACGCTTGAATCTATTAATGGACTATCTGATATTGCTGAATTTATGGATGACAAAGAATTAACAACATCTTTGGAAATGATAGCAAAACTTATATTAAAGCCAGATATTCCAATTGCAGTTGCAACAGTTGAGATAGTAAGACTACAGGCAATTGCTGCTAAGTTGTCATTAAAGGCTACATGGATGGCGAATGTTGATAAACAAAATAGAGCAAAGAAAAATATTTATTACACAGCAGCAGAAGCAGTTAATAATTTAGTTTCTGCATTAAAGTATGTGACACGATAAGATGAATAATAAAAAAATAGTCATCGTTGGTGGCGGTGCTGCTGGATGGGCAACTGCATTAATGACAAATAAAAAAATGCCATCGCTAGATATTACTGTTGTAGAGTCAACTGAGATCGGTATTCTTGGTGCAGGAGAAGGAACAGTTACAAACTTTATGCTTTTCTTGCAATATGTTGATCTAGACTTGCCAGAATTTTTTAAGAAAACAGGATCAACATTTAAAAATGGTGCTAAATTTACAAACTGGAATAACGATGGAAAGTTTTTTTATCACAACTTTTCAGCCGACTCAGTATTACCAGGAGATGATGCATTCTTTAAATACAATGTAAGTTCTATGTTAAATATCGCCAATGAAGTAGAATCAAAAGATTTTGACCTCGTTTCATTTGCTAACAATAATAATAAATCATTAATGTTTCAACAAAATAATACTATTAATCAAGTAGGTCAGCCGACTGTTCATTTTGATGCACAACTTTTAGCACAGTTTTTAAAAGAAAAGGCATTGGAGCGTGGAGTTAAAAGGGTAGAGGGTAGAGTATCAAAAATATCGAACAATGATAATGGCTACATAGAGTCAATCAATGTAGGAGATATTAAATTAAATGCAGATTTTGTTTTTGACTGCACTGGTTTTGCAAGACTTATTATAGGAAATCACTATCAAACAAAGTGGAACTCTTATTCAGAATACCTTCCAGTTAACTCAGCAGTTCCATTTTTCCTTGATATAGATAAAGACAAGATAGAGCCATATACAGAGGCTATAGCAATGAAGCATGGCTGGATGTGGAAGGTTCCACTTCAACATAGGTACGGATGTGGATATGCTTTTGACTCACAATATATTTCTGAAGAAGAAGCAATGCAAGAAATTGAAGAATACCTTGGTTTTGTTCCATTTTATCCAAGAAAAGATAAGGGGCCATTAAAATTTAATACAGGATGCTTTGAGAATGCCTGGGTTAAAAATTGTATTGGTATTGGGCTTTCTGCTGGATTTGTTGAACCATTAGAAGCAACATCTCTATATACCGTATTAGAGTTTTTAAAGGATAGCCTGTCCGATCTAGAATCATTATTTGAATGTAATGAGCAACATATTAATGATTTTAATAATAGATGGAAAATATTTAATGATGATATTATGAATTTTATATATTTTCATTATATAACAAAAAGAGACGACACATTGTTCTGGAAAAAATTTGGCGAAATAGAAAATGCACCGCTTTTTGTTAAAGAAATTCTTAATAAGTGGAAGTACTCGATTCCAAGACATGATCACTTCAATGTTAACTATCCTTTTAGATACCAGAACTGGATTGAAGTTGGGTATGGACTAGGACTTTTAAATATAGATTTAATCAAAAAATCTATAGAAATGAATAATTTCAAAAAAGACTACGACGATAAATTGATAGAACTCAAAAATCAGTCAAAATATATAGCAGAAAATCTTTTAATTGATCATGCGACCTTTCTTAAGGCTTTAGTGGCAAAATATAATTCATAAAAAATGTGTTAATGATATAATGAATACAAACAAACAAGGGATATAAATGACTAAGAACTTATTACAGCAGGTTATGATTAAAGCGGATATGGCTCCTAAGCCAGCATTCGATGTGTCTGGAATAGCAGAAAAAATAAATAACGGCTACATTGCAAACCAAAGTCCAAAATTTATGACAAAGAAAACATTTGCGCCATCAACCTTAACGTATAGCGATGGCAACGGGTCTTGCCCAAGATATTGGTATATTGCATTTGAAGGGGCTATTTTTGAAACAAATAATACTCCATATGCAGTTGCCAATATGAGCAGTGGCGTAGACGGTCACAGCAGAATTGAAAGAGCCTTAATTGATTCTGGAGTTGCTAAGATTTATCAAAAAGAAAATCCTAAAACAAAAGAAATTGAAGATACAACAGAGTTTAAGGTTTCAAGTTCTAATCCTCCAATTTTTGGATATGGCGATTGCATGCTTGTCTGGAATGATGAAGAAATTGTTGGTGAAATTAAAACACAAAACAATGAAGCATTTGAGTATAGAAAGAAAACTGGTAAGCCAAAAAGAGACCACGTTGCACAAACACTAATCTATATGAAGATTTTAAAAAAGTCAAAAGGAATTATCATATATGAAAATAAAAACAATCACGAATTACTTTTGTTCCCAATTGAAGTAAATGATCATTATAGAAATTGGATTGATACTACTTTCGAATGGATGAATTCTATTCATACTGCTTGGCAAAAGAAAGAGTTGCCAGTAAAAAATTATCGAAGTAATGCCAAGATATGTAAAGGTTGCCCAGTTAAAAAAGCATGCGATGAGGCTGGAGATGGGGTAATAAAAATTGCATCTCTAGAGGAACTAAGTGAAACAATGTAATTGGTGTAATACATCATTTAAACCAAATGTAAGTTATCAGGTCTACTGTAGTGTTGCATGTAGAGAAGAAGCAACAAAAGAAAAGATCTTCTCTAGGTACAGCGTTACAAAAAGACAGAAAAGAAAACTTAATCCTAAGAAATGTCTAGGTGGTTGCGGTATAACCTTATCAATTTATAACGATGAGGATATCTGCAACGCCTGTCAAGTAAATAATAAGGATGTTGCCAAAACATTAAAAAAGATAAAAGGGATGATGCGTGATAGCAAAAATAATAAAGGTTAATCAGTCACCAAGAAATACTATTTGTGCCATTGATGCAAGTACTAATAGTATTGCTTTTGCTATTTTTAATAATAAAGAACTTGGGCATGTTGGAAAAATGAAATTTAGCGGAGCAACTGTGTATGAAAAGATTGGCGATGCCTATGCAAAAACCAGAGCGCTTTTTGACTCATACAGTATTGATGTTGTAGTTATAGAACATACTGTTTTCATGAATAGTCCAAAGACAGTTTCTGATTTAGCCTTAGTTCAAGGCGGACTTTTAGCAGCACTTTGGGAATGCGGGGTAAAAGAAGTTGGATCAGTATCTCCTATTACATGGCAAAACTATATAGGAAATAAAAAATTTAGTAAAGAAGAAAAAATAGAAATGAGAAATAAAATGCCAAATAAGTCAGAATCTTGGTATAAAACACAAGAGCGTGAGATAAGAAAAGAAAAGACTATTAGGTTTATTAATCTTCAGTATGATAAAAATATCAGCGATAACGATGTTGCAGATGCTTGTGGCATAGGGCACTGGGCTGTTAATAATTTAGGAAAGGCTTTTACATGACAGATAGAAAGCCCATGACCTTTAAAGAAGAAAATAACGATATTGTATTGACTGTCAAGACATTGGTCCCGACTAAATGGCTTTTGATAGACCGTGAAACGGGACAAATATATCAAGGGAACCCAGGAGGATTCTGGGACAGACTTGATCCAGTACAAAGGGTTGACAAATAATCTTATGACTGGTAAACTATATACAAGCGAGGCTTATATGCGTAAAAGGTTTGTTATGGATAAAAAGTCTCCACAAGAAATAGCCAAGGAGTGCGGAACTAGTGTTGAAACTATTTATGTATACCTTGCAAAATTTGGATTAAGGAAATCAAAACGATGAGTAAAACTAAAAAAATTCTAATTGGTGTTGGCATAGTAGGTGCAGTTGGTATTTCATATGCTATTTCAACACTAAGAAACTTTCCAGAGGCATTTGAATTAGATGGAGAATATGATGATGCTTAAGCCAGTGTATGCTGATGCTGATAATTTTCATTGCCAAGATTTGTATCTTCATTCTGTAAGCGCTCCTTCTGGTGTAAGCATTTGGAAGACTTGTCATTTTATCGCACATATGCTTATAGACAAAAATATTGCCTATGGCGATTCTGCTTTAGATCCTGTAAGAATTTTTAGCAAATCAGATCCAGCAGAACAACTTCGTGTAAGAATTGACGATAAACTCAGCAGACTTATGAAGGGAACTGAGTATGTTGGAGATAATGATATAGATGATTTAATAGGATATCTTGTGTTATTAAAAATAGCAAAAGAAAAAATTGGATAATGATAAATGTATAATATAAAAGAGGGTGTTGTTGAGGCTCATGCAAAACAATTTCCAATCAATAAGTCATATGAACTTGTTGACGACTCTTTTATGCAAGATTTAAGAGAAAAGAAAATATTAACACTAAATAAAAATGGATTTAGATGTGATGATTTTTTAATACAAAATGATAAAAATGTTGTTTTAACTGGCGGTTGTTCCGTAACTTTTGGGGTTGGTCTTTTAGATAACGAAACATGGCCAAAAATATTAAATGATTTATTGGATACTAATACAACTAGCGTTTATAATATTTCCAAGCCAGGCTGGAGTCTTTTTGATATAGTTTATAATATTTTTATATATCTTCATAATTTTCAAAAACCGAAGGCAATTTTTTTATTATTGCCAGACTTATATAGGTCTTATGGATATTCATTTATTACTAATAAGACTGGTGTATACGTATTAAATAAAAAGTTTAAAGAAGATAATTTAAAAAATGAAATCATGATGTCAAATTTAAGACATGCATTAAACTATTTAACTATTCTAGAAGAATATTGCAGTTCGAATAAAATACAACTATCTTATACATCATGGGAAAGTCAAGATTCAATTGGTACATATTTAAAGTCTTTAGAAAATTATATCTATAACAACTCTACAGATCGTGATAATCATATTAATGAATTTTCAAAAAATAATCAGAATATGTCAAGTTTAATCGTAGCAAGAGATCATAAACATCCAGGTTTAGCATTTCAAAGTTATTATGCAAATTTATTCTATAGTTTATATAAGGAGATAGAATGAGCACAGAAGACGAATTAGTAAAACATTTAGATCAAGTCAACCAAGTAGTTGAAGAATATCTAAAGGGGAATGATCCAACAAAAATATCTAAAGAGTTAGATATCCCCAGGGTTAGAGTTGTTGCATTAATTAATGAGTGGAAAGTTATGGCATCTGCCAATGACGCAATTCGTGCTAGAGCAAAAGAAGCACTAGCATCGATGGATGCACATTATGGAAAGTTAATAACTAAAGCCTATGAGGTTATTGATGAGGCTAGTTTAACCAATAACTTATCTGCAAAAACTCAGGGAATTAAACTTGTTGTTGATATTGAAAAGGCTAGAATCGAAATGCTGCAAAAAGCAGGACTTCTAGAAAATAAGGAATTAGCAGAAGAGATGATAGAAATAGAAAAACGTCAAGAAGTATTAGTAGAAATATTAAGAGACATTGCTACTGAACATCCAGAAGTAAGAGATAAAATTATGAAGAGATTATCTGATGTTGCCAAAGAAAATGAGGTATTGACAATTGTCCACGACGTTCAATGATTTTCTAGAGGTATTAAAAGACAACGTATTTGAAGAAAAGCCAGTTGATGTAAAAACGTTTGTCGAATCTCCAGATTTTCTTGGACAGCCACCACTATCAGATATTCAGTACGACATAGTTGAGGCTATGAGCCAAATCTATTATCAAAAAGATCTTGAAGATATTATGGGCACAAATCCTGGAACGGCATATTATAAAAAATATACAAAAAATGAAGTTATCCTTCAACTTGGAAAGGGTAGCGGTAAAGACTTTACTTCAACAGTAGGCTGTGCATACTTAGTGTATAAACTCTTATGTCTTAAAGATCCAGCAAGATATTTTGGCAAGCCTGCTGGAGATGCTATTGATATTATTAACGTTGCTATTAACGCACAACAGGCAAAGAATGTTTTCTTTAAAGGTTTTAAGACAAAGATTGAAAGGTCCCCTTGGTTTGCAGGAAAGTTTTATGCTAAAGCAGATAGCATAGAGTTTAATAAATCAATTACAGTTTATTCTGGACACTCCGAAAGAGAATCTCATGAAGGTTTGAACTTGATTCTAGCGGTGCTTGATGAAATTTCTGGTTTTGCATCAGAGGTTGGAACTGGTAATGAGCAAGGTAAGACTGCAGAAAATATTTATAAGGCATTTCGTGGTTCTGTAGATTCTCGTTTTCCAGATGTTGGCAAGGTTGCATTGCTTTCGTTTCCACGTTATGTAGGTGACTTTATCTCTAAAAGATATGAAGATGTAATTGCAGATAAAGAAATTATTCAGCGTCACCATAAGTTTATTATTAATCCAGAACTACCAGAAGATGATCCAGATAATACATTTGAAATAACGTGGGACGAAGATTATATTCAATCATATAAGTTTCCAGGAGTATTGGCATTAAAAAAACCTACATGGGAAGTAAACCCAACACGAAGTATTGAAGATTTTAAATTGTCATTTTTTACAGACCTTCCAGATGCAATGATGCGTTTTGCATGTAAACCTACATACTCTTCTGATGCATTTTTTAAACAAAGAGATAAACTGGAACGATGCATGTCACTAAGAAATCCAATTGACTCTTCTAAAAAGTTTGATCCATCATTTAAGCCAGATCCAGATAAAACATATTATATTCATGCTGACCTTGCACAAAAACATGACAAGTGCGCTGTTGCAATTGCACATGTTGATAAATGGGTAAGTCTTCAAGTTTTAAAAGATTATGAGCAGGTAGCACCTATTGTTATCGTTGATGCCGTAGCCTGGTGGGAACCAAAAACAGAGGGCCCTGTCAATCTAAGTGATGTTAAAAATTGGATTATAAATCTACGTAGACAAGGTTTCAATATAGGGCTGGTTTCTTTTGATAGGTGGCAATCATTTGATATTCAAAATGAATTAAAGTCTGTAGGCATTAAAACAGAGACAATTTCTGTTGGTAAAAAACACTACGAAGATTTAGCAATGCTTGTATATGAAGAAAGAGTTGCCATGCCTATGATCCCTCTACTATTAGATGAGATGGGTGAATTAAAGATTATTAATGACAAAAAAGTTGACCATCCACGTAAAAAATCTAAGGACCTTTCAGATGCTGTCTGTGGAGCAGTATTTGGAGCAATAAGTTTTACCTCAAAAAATATAAATCAAGAGGTAGAAGTACACACATTTAACGATAGGCCTAAGCAAGTTGACGACCTACCGCCGAACGTGATACAATATAAACCTATCCCAGATGACGTTAAAGATTATCTAGATAGATTTAACATACTATAACAATGAAATAGGAGAAAGATGAATTCACTTAAAAAGATCGCTCTAGTTGCTGCTGCAGCCGTAACGAGCACATTTATTGTTGCGATTCCTGCTGCTTCTGCTGCTGTAAGCAATGGCTACGTGCTATCTGCTTCACTATCAGACGGTGCACGAGGCGCAACAGTACTGGCATCAGATGCTACAAAGGCAGAGGCTGGAATTAATGCAACAGTTGCATTGACAACATCAGATACTCTTGCTTCTACAGCAAATGACTATGTTTCACTAGAAATCGCTGGACCTGCTATTTTTGGTGCTTTTACACAAGCAGCAAATAATAATGCAACTCCAACACTTACCAACCTTGGTAAGACATTTACATTTACTGCAGCAACATCAACTGCTGTAGTTCTACCTTCACCAGTATTGGTTAACGTTACTGGAGCAGGAACAATTACAATCACACAGAAGAAAAAAGTTGGCGCTACAGTATCAGTAATTGACATTAAGACAATTTACTCAGGTACAGTTGCTAAGACTGATATTTTTTCTGCAGCAGATTCACTTGGTCGTGTACAAGATAACTCAACACTTGGAACATTAACATCAAGTGCAGACGTTGCTAACTCAACAACTGTTGTTAACGGTGGTGTTGGTTATGTAAACGTACTTGCTCGTGATGGTTATGCTTCAACAATGTCAACAAATGGCGTATTGCAGGCATCTGCAACTAACGGTGCAGTTGTTGCTTGGGATGCAGATCCATCAACACAGGTATCATTTGCTGCTAAGACAGGCGTAAGCGGAGTTCTTTACGTAAAGCAAGGAACAGCAAATGCTGATAAGCCTGTTTCAACAACTCTTACAGTTTCATACAATGGAACACAATTTGTAAGCAAGACAATTACCTTTACAGGTGCTCCTGCTTCAATCGTTGTTTCAGGTGCAGACATTGCACAGGCTGGCGGAGCACGTACTGGAACATATGACTTTGTTGTTAGAGATTCTGCTGGTAATCAATTGGCTGGAGTAACTCCAACTGCTGATTCAACAAAGGTTACATCACAGGTAACTGCAATCTCTGTTGCTGGCGCTTCATCTGCTACAGCAGTTCAGACAGGTGGATGGACATGTGCCTCTACTTCTGGATCATCAACAGTTCGTATTAAGCACACACTTGCAGATGCAACAACAATTTACTCAAATGACTTTGTTGCAGCATGTGGTCAAGGTGTAAACAAGTACACAGCAACACTAGATAAGGCTTCATACAAGCCAGGTGAAATTGCGTCACTTACAATTAAGGCAACAGATATTTCTGGTGCTAAGGTTCATGGTGGAGCAACACTTGGTGCAGGTGTGGCTATTTCAGGTGGCTCACTTACAGCAATTACAGCACCTACTTCAGCAGATACATTTGACCTAGATGGCTCACGAGTTATCAAGTTCACTGTTGGCAACACTACTGGTTCATTTAACATGATTGTTGATCTTCCAGCATATGTCTCTACAGATTCTGCTAAGATAATTGCTTACTCAGTTGCATCAAGCGAAGTTTCAAATGCTGATATTCTAAAGGCAATTGTTTCACTTATTGCAACAATCAATAAGCAAATCGCTGCACTTCAGAAAGCACTTCTAAAGAAGTAATTTCTTAATAAATTAGGGGGTAGATTAATTTCTACCCTCTTTTTTATTGTTTATAATCATTAATTAAATAAACAAATGATATAATTAGGTTTGTTAGCAACCCACATTGCTAACACCTGGAGTTATCATTAAAAAGATATTGGTAAAAACTGGATTAATTGGCGTACTTCTATCAATATGCTTGGTGTTTTTACCCCCTGACCTAGCACATGGAGACACGCTAGAAGATGCTATAGTAGTGGCCCTTGGCACAGCAACCAATCAAATTCAAGAATCTGAAATAGCATCAGCAGCAGTAGCCCCTTTGGTTCAGACTGCCATAACAGAGGCCCAGCAGGCCCAACAGGCCTCAACAGCACTTGGGGCACAGGTTTCTACTGCAACCTCTAGTGTTAATGCCATAAATAACGCAATAACAGTTGTTACCAATGCAACTGGAGTTGATCAAAGTTCTTCTGTTATTATTGAGGCAAAAGGTACAGTTACTAACGCTCAAACAGCAATTGATGCTATTTCTACAGTCATTGCACAATCAGAGTTGGCTCAAGCAACTACAGCACGAGCAGCAGTTACAACTGCAATGAGTGCAGCAGCAACAGAGTTCTCTCAAGCAAATGCCTCAATATCAAATGCTCAAGACGCAATTAATGCTCTTCAGGCCACAATTGCTACAGTTAGAGATGTTTTGCAGGGCGTAGATGATGCTGGTATTCAAATGATTCTTCCATTCAATATGCAAATGGGTGGAGTAACATATAACTCCATCTATGTAGGATCTAACGCTACAATTACATTTGGAACAAATGAAGGACATGTTTATTGGGATACTCCAAGTGCACCATCAGTTTCAGTTGGTGGTATGGATTGGACGACATGGAGTTATGGTTCTGGCATTACATATTCAACTACATCAAATAGTCTTGATATTGCCTGGGATCTTCGTGCTTTTCCAACAACTGATTCTTCAATTCAATTAACACAATTAAGATTTAATGCAGATGTCAATCCAACAACAGGTGCTTGGATAGCAAATGTTTCAGGCGTTGGTCCTTGGGTTGATTCAACTAGATGGAATTATAGGCCAACTTCTAATGGGGCAATTATTGCAATTGTTGATCAAGATACAGTGGGAACCAATGAATTTTCTGGTTCTATTGGCCAAGGAAACTATACTGTGCCTACATCAACCACAGATAATACAGCAGTTCAGGCTACAGTAGATGCTGCAAATGCTCAACTTGCTGCACTTAATCAAAGAATTACTGCTATAGTTGTAGTTAATAATAGTAATCAACAACTAGTTAATCAAATACCTTCCATCTCTACAATTCAAAACGGTATTAATGCAGCCAATACATCTAAGGCTAACCTTCAAACCCTTCTAACAACTAGAGCAACAAACCTTACTAATGCTATTAATAATTATATTCCTACTCCACCACCTGTAATTGAAGACATTGTTTATGCTGATGGAACGGCAACAATTCAAATGTCAATGCCAGAAGGATATACAGCAAATACATGGTTTTATCAAATATCTACAACAGATCCAGATGCTGTCAATCCATACGATGGACAAACATTAAATACAGATGGGGCACCTGGAACATTTGAAATTTCTGGTTTGACACAAGGCGCAACATATACTATTTCTGTTGCTAACTGGAGTGGTCCTACTAGTGTTTATGATAGTTTTAGTCTTGAAATACCCGCAAGCACTCCAGTATATGTTGTAGCAGCACCTGCGCCAGAACAACCACCAGTAGAAGAGCCTGTTACAGAAGAGCCTCCACTAGAAGAGCCAACCACTGAAGAACCAGTTACTGAGGAGCCACCAGTTGAAGAACCTACTACTGAAGAGCCACCTGTAGAAGAAACACCTACAGAAGAAAATCCTATAGAAGAGACACCTACACCAGAAGAAGAGTCACCTCTCACAGTAGAAGAAGTAGTTGAGTTAGTAGAAGAATTAATTGGAAATGGTGAAATAACTGCAGCAGATGCAGAAGCAATTTTAGACGCTCTTTCTGCTGATGGAGAAATATCAATAGAAGAAGTCAATAATCTGTCTGAAGCATTGAGCGAAGATGGAGTTCTTACTCTTGCAGAAAAAGATTTAGTTGCAGACGCTCTTGTTCAATCAGCAGGTGGTGAGCCAATTACTGCTGCAAATATAGAGGCAGCGGGGCTTGAGTATAGAGATCTTCCACCACAGATTCCTGTTGAAGTTAGAGAGGATGCTAATGGAAACCCAGTTGTTATCACAGCAGAGGTAGCATCAGCCCTATTAACATTAGAGTCTCCTGCTGCTTTAGTAGGGGCAATTGCTGGCTGTTTTAATCCAGAAGAGGCTATTGAGGGTTTGACAGAAGAGCAACAATGTGAGGTATTTAAGGCACTAGCAAATATTGGTGCAGATATGTCACCACAAGAAAGACAGACGGCTAAAGAAGTCCTTGTAGCAGCAGTGCTTGTTGGACAGGTTATAGTTGGTAGCGCAATGATAAGGAGGAAATAATGAACTGGTTAAAGAAAAGACTCATGGCAATTCTTAGCGAAAACTTCACATTCCTTGGCTTTTTTGTAGCCTGGGTAGTTTTAGAGGGTAGCGCAAAGACTGTTGTTGGGTATGTAACACTAGCATCAGTAGCCCTATGGTTTGTGACCATCGGCATTCGTGAAGAAAACGAAGAAGAATAATAGTATAGTATAATGGAAGGCATGAAAACCTTTCAAAGACTAGCACTCGTCACATTATTGATCCTTCCATTGGCTGGATGCGGTTATCAAGGTTTCTATAGGTATCCTTGTCAAAATCCAGACAATTGGAATAATGCTGAATGTAAGCCTCCAATCTGCGAAGCATCTGGAACATGCACAAAAGATATGATTAAAATAGATACAAAAACAGATGTTGACTTAACAGGGGGAGCAAACAATGGCTAAAGAAAAACTATCGCCACAAGATTTAGATGCAAGATTAAAATTTATTTTAGGTATTACATTAGGATCAATTCTATTCCTTACATCGGTAGGAATTTTATACGGTCTACTTTTTGTAAGCCAGCCAATTGGTGCACAATCAGAAAATGATAAAATGTTTTTTAATGTTCTTGGATCAGTTGCAACATTTATTACAGGAACATTAGCAGGTCTTTTAATTGGTCAGTCTGGTGCTAAAGATGTTATGGCAGCACAGTTAGCAAACAAAGAAATGGATGCTAAAAATACACAAGCAGATAAAAAATTAGAAGCAGAAATTGACGCAACTGCAGCAAGATTGGCTGCTAAGCCAGATGGTGCAATGCCAGAAGAACAACCAGTTGATACAGAGTGGGATAAATAAAATGGCAGAACAAGGTACAGTAGAACGTTTAATTGAAGTTGCAAAGGCAGAAATTGGGGTCATTGAAGGACCTAAAGATAACGAAACAAAATACGGGGCTTTTATGAAAGCAAACTTCCAACCATGGTGCGGAAGTTTTGTTAATTGGTGCGGGAATGAGGCTGGCGTAAAAATCCCTAATACAGTTTATACTCCAGCAGGAGCACAAGCATTTAAAAAGGCTGGAGCATGGATTGATGGTGACGTAGCAGATCCAGAACCAGGAGATATAGCCTATTTTGATTTCCCATCAGATGGCGTTGATAGAATTTCTCACGTCGGTATTGTTATTAAAGATAACGAAGATGGAACAGTTTGGTGCATTGAAGGTAATACTTCTTCAAAGAAATCTGGAAGCCAAAGAAATGGTGGAGAGGTTTGTAAGCAATTACGTGCCTATAAGAAAAATAAGGCTGGCGTCCTAATTTCTATTGTTGGCTTTGGTAGACCAAAATTTGGTGCTGCCCCTGCCTCAAGCCCTGCTAAAAAATCTCAAAATAAAGCAAAAACATGCTCAGCATGCGGTCAAACCATTAAATAAATCCTATTAATTGACTGATTTGCACTTTCCTGATATACTGTAATAGGTATAAAATAGGAGAAAAATGACTTGTATTGCTGTTGTTCGTGATGAAGTAAACAATAAGATCTATATGGCTGGTGACCGTGGTGCATCAGATGATGGCACTATTTTGGCATTGTCTGCTCCCAAAGTTTGGAAACTAGGACCATACTTAATAGGATATGCTGGCGCCATGGATGGTGAGCGAATACGTTATAATTTTAATCCGTATGTACCAGACATCAAAGATACAGATAAATTCATGCAAACCAAATTCATTAAACAACTCCGTAATTTTTATAATGATTTTTGGGTAGATACATCAAAAGACGGTGACTTAGGATTAATTATTGCAGTTCGTGGACAAATTTATGAGCATAGTTCTGCAGATATGTCCTTATCTAAATATACCGTCCCATATCTTGCCATGGGTTCTGGAGCAGAGTATGCATACGGTTATCTTAATGCTACAGAAAAATCAAAAGATGCAAGAAAGCGTGTTATTGGTGCAGTAAATTCAGCAATTAAATTTAGCCCGTCTTGTATGGGTCCAGTTGATGTAGTTAGCGTGTAAGGGTATAATTAAATTATGAATGAAATTGATAATGTTGATTTTGAAACTTGGATTGAGAATGGAATAAACAAGGGTTGGATCACAAAGCCATTTTGTAGTACTCATGATGGAGATCCATATATGACCGAAGAAGAAGAGCAAGAATGGGAAAACGGTGGCGATCCTTGTATGTTTGTTTTTAAAATACTTGATAATTGAGGTTAAATGTTAATTTTAGGAATTAATGAGACATCTCATGACGCATCCGTATCATTAATTAAAAATGGTAATATCTTGTTTGCTGGTCATGCTGAGAGGTACAGTAAAGTTAAAAATGACTGGTTTACGAATAGAGAATTATTTAAAGATGTTTTGCAGTATGGATATCCAGATAAAATAGCATACTATGAAAAGCCATTACTTAAAAAATTAAGAATAAAAACAAGAGGTGGCCTTGGTGGGTCAAATCCTTGGTTTGAAAATACTGATTTAGGAGATGTCACAAGGGTTAATTTTGGACATCACTATTCACATGCAGCAGCAGGATATTACACAAGTAAATTTGATGATGCAGTCATTGTAGTTTTGGATTCGATTGGAGAATTTAATACATCTACAATTTGGGTAGGAGAAGGAGAAAAAATAAGATTAAAATATAAACAAAATTATCCAGTTAGTTTTGGGTTATTTTATTCTGCATTTACACAACTGATAGGTCTTTTTGCTAATCAAGAAGAGTATATTATGATGGGTATGGCTGGATATGGAGATTGGAAAAAGTATTACAATAAAGTTGATAGTTATTTTCCTTCTTACAATAAACAAAAATATAATTTTCATAAAGGAATAACTGATTGGGGTTGGGTTAAATCAGAACAAGACAAGTTTGATATTGCAGCAGCAGTTCAGGCTGTATATCAAAAAAGATTGTATGAGTTTATGCAGCATGCAAGAACTATTACACAAAAAACTAATCTTGTTTTTATGGGAGGATGTGCACTTAACTCTTCTGCCAATACATCTTTATGGAGTTTATTTGATGATATCTGGATTATGCCAAACCCAGGCGATGCTGGAAGTTCGCTCGGTGCAGCAGCAGCATTATATGGAAAACATATAGACTGGCAAACACCTTATCTGGGATATGATTTGGGCGGTAAGTATCCAGTCGAAGATATTGTTGATGGAATTTTAAAAGATAAAATTGTAGCGGTAGCAACAGGAAGAGCAGAATATGGACCAAGGGCATTAGGAAATAGAAGTATCCTTGCTGACCCAAGAGATCCAGGTATAAAGGATAAGGTTAATCTAATTAAACAACGAGAGCCATTTAGACCATTTGCCCCTGTTATTATGGAAGAATGTGCATCAAAATGGTTTGATATGAATTTTACTAGCCCATACATGCAATACACAGTAAAATGTCTGCAACCAGAAAAGATTCCATCGGTTGTTCATATTGACGGAACATCTAGAGTACAAACTGTTAACCGTCACCAGCATAGAGATCTTTGGAGAGTTTTAAATAAATTTTATTTACAGACTGGAGTTCCTATTTTATTAAATACAAGTTTAAATATTAAAGGTCAGCCGTTGTTAAATGATGAATCTGACATTATAAAATGGGAAAAAGAATATAACTTTAAAATTATTAGAGGAAAAAATGAGTAGAGTTGATTTTTTTGCATGGGACCATGGTGCAAATAAATCTTTTATAGAAATTAATGATAGATCTAATGTTAGACCTGATTGGTTGGCATACGATGAAGTATTAAAAACAGAATATAAAAATTCTATTATTAAACCAATTAATAAATATATGTATAAACTTTCTACTCCACCCAAATTAATTTCAATTGCAAACAATATTGTAACTCTTTGCCAACAAAATTTTGCAGAAATATTTTTACTTGAAAATAAAAATAGATTAATGGCTATAGAAAAAATACATATGAGACAGTTTTATCTATCAAATAAAAATAATGCTGAAATAAAAGAATGTTTTGATCCAGTTTTTAGATGGGCTATGACCTGGTTCATTGATGTTGAAGGGCTAGAAATTAATATATCGCCTATACAGGACTCTCCATTTTATTTTTATGAAACAAGTTATACATCTAAGATAGAGACTAATCCTATTATTGATCCAAGGATGTTGCTTTTTCAATTTAAAAATGTTGGGACACACATTAAAAATGATGAATATGGTAGAATTAAAAGAGGGAGAGACGCATATCTCATTACCTTTAAAGCAAGTGATGAGATTATAGATAGAATAAAGGAGTTTTATGTCAATCATTAAGTTTTATCCATTTAGCAAAGAGAGTTATGCAATATCTCCTGAGCCAACACCAGCATCAAAAAATATCCCAGAGTGGTATAAAAAACAACCAGCATATGGGGTTTCAGAAGAAAGTCAGAATCGACTTGGTGGATCAGCATCAACTGTAAAAAGGTGTATGCCTATTTTTGATATTATAAACAGTGGATACATAATTTATATGCCTTGTGATGTTTTTATAGATGCTACTAATCCAGAAAAACTGGAATGGTCTCTACCAAAAATGGCAGGACAAATTAAAAGAGATTTAGTGTCCAGTCATAGTCCAGAACAAGTATCTCATTATCCACTAGAGACAGACAAATATCATAAAGATATTTTTAGGATTATTCCGTTTTGGGCAGTTGGAACAGAAAAAGGATATAGTTGTTTGTTTACACAGCCATTTCATGGAGATCCGTTGCCATTTAGAACTTTTGGTGGCATAGTAGATACAGATAAGTTTATAGCAGATGGACACTATTCTTTACAAATTGAAAAGGGATTTAAGGGTGTTATAGAACGAGGAACTCCACTAGTACAAGTTATACCATTTAAACGAGATAATTTTAAAATGGAAATTGTTGATGTTGCAAAATCAAATGAAGTATTGACAAGTCAAAGAATTAAAATCAGAAGTACATTTAAAAACTTTTATAGAAATTATATGAGGTCTCCAAAGGAGTATAGGTGAAAAAAGATAAAAAAATAACCTTTATTCCTAGTATACAAAACTCAGAAAATTTATTGACCCCTCCAGTTCCTGCTTTATCAGAAGTTCCAGAGTGGTATAAAAGTCTTTCTTTGTATGGTGACACCAATAGTGAAAAAAATCTTAATCCAAACAACCACGCTGGTACAGATGGAACATTAGTAGCAACTAAAAAGTGTATACCATTTTTTGATGCATTGACGGCAGGATATTATTATCTACTTGAAGATGATTTATATGTTAACCAAAATGAAGAAGGTTATCCAGAGTTAACTTGGAAAGGTAACGTAATGCTGTTGGATAAAAGACCAACACTAGAGGTGCCAATACCAGGAGATTGTCATCCAATACATTTTGGTATAAGAATGAACTGGTACTACAGAACTCCTGAAGACTATTCCGTGTTAGTAACACATCCCATGAATAGGTATGATCTTCCATTCTATACGCTTTCTGGAATTGTAGATGCAGATAAGTGGGGCCTTCCAGTATTTTTTTCATTTTTTGTAAAAAGAAATTTTATAGGGGTCATTCCAAAAGGAACTCCAGTAATGCAATTTATACCATTCAAAAGAGACTCTTGGGAAATTGAAATTGATAAAACAGCAGAGTCATTAGAAGAGGAAGAGTTTAAAGCAGAAAAAAGAAGAACCATGGTTACTGGATATTATAAAAAAGATATATGGCAAAAAAAGAGGTTTGATTAGAAGTGGCTGAAATACAAAATATAACAGTTGATAGTATAAATGTTGTTCTATATTCTTATAAATCAAAAGACGCCATAGATACATTAAAAGACTTAATGAATAAAAGATCTAAAAAGGTTTTTGTTTTTGTTCATTGGCATGATCAAAATGCTTTAAATAGATCTAAAATGTTAGAAGATTTAATAAATTCACAAGACATGTGCAATGGAGACTATTTCCCAATTCACTGGGATAATAATGAAGGTGCAGTAGAGTATAAAGACACCAGACTAAGAGCAACATTTGGTGGCAAGTATCACATGACAATAACACCAGGTACAAAACTCGCAAAGGATTGGGATTTAAAGTTAATTAGTTATGTAGAAAATAAAAATATTATTATATCTGGTAATAGCAAGGTAATATTAAACAAGAAAAATAAGTTTTTTGTAGATAAAATTTTGTCACCAGTAAATGATTATACTATTACAAACTATATAGATCGAAATTTTATTTTTGGCAATGTTGTTTTAATGAAAAATAGTTTATTGGGATCTTGGATGTTCCCTGGTTGGTTAAAATATTATGGAGAAGAAGAAGTGTTGTCTTTACAATATTTTAAGAATAATGTTGAGGTAGTTGCAGCACCACATGATCTTGTTGAAATTAATAGATATACAACATTAGAAGACTTCAAATACTATGTGCCGTTTTCAAAATATCATAATTATAATGAGGCTCTAAAACTGTTTAAAGAGGGTGAAAATGATATTGTAGGAAATATAGATAAAAAGATTATTCATGAGTTTTTTCAAAGTGTTAATTTTGATTTTTCTAGTTTATCTTATTTGCCATTCCCGCATAATGATGTATCCTATAAAGTATCAACCACGGAATATGATAAACTTGGTGGTAGAAGATTTATTAAACAGGTAAGAAAGGTAGAGTAATATGCATAGAATCACAGTTATAGATAATTTTATTGAAGAGGCAGACGCCTTAACTTTAATTAATGAAATGAATCATCCATCTGAAGTAAATCCATATCCAGAATATTATAAAAAAAGATATGGTGGAACTGCCCTTCCATATAACCAAACAGTAATGGATATATTAATTAAATATGGTAACAAAACAAATGATATTCATAAATCTTTAAATGGTTTTGTTAACGATATTTATGTTTTTAAATCTTTTGGATCCCACTGGACTGCTGGAACTAAAGGTGATTTGCACATTGATGCACAGGGACCAGAACCTTTTATTGAGTGGAGTACAATTATGTACTTAAACAGCCCAGAAGATTATGTTGGTGGAGAAATTTATTTCCCTAATCAAAACTTTAGTTATAAGCCTAAAAAATATTCAGCAGTATTTTTCCCAAGTGCTGGCTCAGAATACATTCATGGAATTAATGAGATCACATCTGGACATAGATATACAGCGCTATACATGCATACATCACAAAAGAAGTTTGCCGATCCAGAGTTTATTTAATTATAATGTTTGACATTAAAATAAATAGTCAGGATATAAAAAACGTTGCATGGGCTAAGCAATGTTTTACTGACTTAGAAATAAATGACAAAGAAAAGGTTCTAAGTATTGCTATTGATTCTTTAACTACTAGACATAAAGATTTTAGTTTTACTTCAGCAACATCAGATGACTTTCCTTCACATATGAATTTAATTTTGCCTTTAAACTCATTTAGTTTAATTATTGTTTCCAATGTGAGAAAAGTTTATGAGTTAAACAGAGGAGACTTTATAGTTTTTCCATCTGAAATAAAATATAGAGTTTTAAATAAAGATAGCGTAGATGGCAATTTTGAGTTATATAAAATATACTACTACCCTAAAATAGAAAATAAAAATGGTAAAAATAAATATAAAATTAGATCAACGCTGAGTGATACCTATAATATAGAAATTTTTGCTGATACAGAAGAAGATGCCTTACAAAAGGCATACAACACACCTCTGCCAGAATGGAACCACGAAGGAATAAATGATAAGCCAAATAAAATTAAAGTGGTTAGGTGGTCTGAGTGGGGTAATTTTGAAATACTGTCCCAAGGTCCAAAAGATTAATGTGTGAATCACAAACACCTTCAGGCTGGGATATTGGTGGTTTGCCAAAGTCTATTAGTCCTATTAAAAATAGTGTAGATGATGCTGTAGATTCTGTTTTAGATATTTCATTTTTATGACTTTACAAAGATTGAGTTTTGGAGTATAATAATTATATGGAAAAAACATTAAACATACACTTAAAAGATACAAAAGAAAATCTTATTAATAAGATTCGAGCATTCGCTGGAGAATATTCTCATAATATTGATGGCAGAGATGTTGTTATTGTAGATCAACTACTAGACTTCTTAAAATCATAATGAATGAAGAGTGGGATTCAGAAGTTGCAAAATCTGTAAAATCTTTAGAATTCGACCGTCGTATTGAGTTGCTAACTAAGTCTATTGTTGATAGAATTAAGGATGAAGTGAAAGCAAAACATACAAATAAGAAAAGGCATAAATAGTGAAAGAAGCAAGCATATATCGTATGGATTGGAAGGCTTTAGGCTATCAGTCTAAGTATGTCGATGGAAGATTGGTTTGGGAAAAAGATGAAGACTTACGAGATTCCTGATCCATTTCAAACCTTTGTATCTAAAAAATATCAATTATACAAAGGCGCTATCTATGACTTCTTTGCTAAAGAATGGTCATATAAATGTGCGACATGCAATGAACTTATTTATGCCCCAACAAAAAAAACAATCACCAAAACAAGACTTTATCATACAAGAAATATTTGTCTTGGAGGTTGGTAATATAATTTGTTCCAGTAGCCAAGTTGGTTAAGGCACCGAACTCATAATTCGGCTATCGTAGGTTCAAGTCCTACCTGGAATACTAATGGGCTATAACTCAGTTGGTAGAGTGGCGAACTGTTAATTCGCAAGTCGTAGGATCGAGGCCTACTAGCCCAGCCATTCTCCTCTCGTCTAACGGTAGGACTCCAGGTTTTGGTCCTGGCTATTGAGGTTCGAATCCTTGGGGGAGAGCAAATTGTATGTATGCCTCTGTAGTTCAGTGGATAGAACGTTGGACTTCTAAGCCAAGCGTCGCAGGTTCAATTCCTGCCAGAGGTGCTTTAGTAATTAGGATTTTCTAATCTTCCTACCTTTGAAAACTTTTTATTGAGAAGACTATCTTTTAATGAAATAAACGATCTATCTTCTGTGGATAAAAAGTCAAACGAGTTATCATCTTTAATTTTTACTGATCCATACATTTTTACATCTTTGATTTCTATACCACCAATACTTGCAAAGTTTCCATATGCAGATCTTGGGAAATAAGCCATGCTCATAGATTCACGAAGTTTTTCTTTATTCATAACCATTGGCACGTGTATATCGTAGTCTATTGGATCTTGAATGTTATTTTTAATTAACTGATTATATGTTAACTCTAATAGTTTGATATATTTAGAAGACATCATCTGCTCCTTATATCTTTCAATTTTATCTTTTAGTAGTCCTCCATGAAATATTGGCATATTATTTATTTTTTTAAGAGCAAAAAAGTCATCATTCATTAAAATAAAGTTATTAGATATATCTTGGTTTTCAGCAACAACCTTTAAGCAGTTTTTAATATTATCAAACTTTCCACCAATATCTTCTACTGGAATAAAATCTCCTATATACCAGAGTGGGCGATGACCAACAACCCAGACTCTTCCATCTGGCATATTCTCTTCGATTGATCTTAATGAATATCTAAGTTCATCATTGTCGCCACTTCTACATATATAGACGTAATCCATCTAAAAATTATAGCATGCTGTATAATTGACAATATGGCAAAAATATTAGTTGTAAGTGCTAACCTACCAGATTGGTTAAAAAATAGTGGGGGTAAAGAAAGAACTGCAACCCTGCTTGAAGCGCTTACTAATCACGAAGTTACCTTTTTATCGTTTAACTGGAATAATGAACTAATTAATCAAAAGATAAATAATAATATTACTTATATTCAGCCACAAATAGGTTCTGCAATGTACAGACGTAGAAAAAATCTTATTTCTGATTTCGCCAGCCTTAATCACGATGCAGTGTTTGAAGTCTTAAAAGATGACCTAGATGTGTTTACAAAAACACTAAAAAATTTATCCGAAGAGTCTGACCTTTTAATTGTTGATCACTATTCTGTTTCACCACTTGTTAAAGATATTAAGGACATTCCTATTATATATAACTCTCATAATGCAGAGTTGGAGTTAGGACAGCAGGTTCATGGGAATAGTCCAGAACTTCTTAAGATAATCGAGCAAATGGAAACCCGCATTTTAAAGCAAGCAGAAGAAATTACATATTGTTCAAAATTAGATTTTATTAAATTACAAAATCATTACGGTAAAAATATTATTGGAACATACATTCCTAATGGTACGGTAGTGCAAGACAAAATAGACTACACGAATAGACTTAAATCTAGAGATATAATTTTTGTTGGAAGTGGTCATCCCCCAAATAGGGTGGCAGCAAAGGCTGTAGTAAGTTTTGCTAAATCATTGCCAGAGTTTAATTTTATTATTATAGGTGGCTGCGGTAATGGAATTAAAGCAAGTAGCGTTTCAAGCAATGTTCAAATTGTTGGTCATGTAGATGATGAAACATTAGATAAATATTTTAAAACATCATTTGCTTTTATAAATCCAATGTCTGGTGGCTCTGGAACGCATTTAAAAATGATGAAAGCACTTGGCTATGGAATTCCAATAGTTACATCAACAGTTGGAGCAAGAGGTTTTTCTGATCAAGAAATAGTAGAGTCAATGTTAATTGCAGATACTGACGATGAAGTATATGATAAAGTTAAACTTTTAAAAAATGAAAATATTTATAAACAATTATGCGATTATGGATATAGAAATGGCCAAAACTACGACTGGGAATTAATTAAAAAAAACTACGCTAAATTTATTGATGAGTGTGTAATAAAATATGTAAATAAAACAATCACTAATCCTGTAGTCTCAAAGAAAAAAGAAAAAGTTCTTATTTGCTCTATTGCAAGAAATGATGAAGATTTTTATGTTAATTACTACAATAGGCTAAAGGCTATTATTGACTCTTTCCCAGAGTATGAATTTTACTTATCATTGTATGAAAACGATTCAACAGATTCTACAAAAGATTTAATATTTAAGCAAGACTATTCGATGTTTTCTGGAGTTTCAATAATATCTGAAAATATTAATACTAAGTTTTACGGTTCCACCAAAGATGAGGATAGAGTTAGAAATCTTGCAGCAGCAAGGAATAAAACAGTGGAGGCAGGTAATTTTTTAAATGATGCAGATTATGTTCTTGTTATAGATATTGACGTTGAGTTTAAAATGCCAGCAGTTGGAAAAATATTAAATTTTAAGAATTTAGAGCCTGGCTTTGACATAGTAGCAGCAGCCACATTAAGGAAAAGGGTCCTATATGATCAATGGGCTACACGAGAGGGGCCTGAATACAATAGGGCAATTCAAGAAAACTTTGAAGAATATAGAAAACTTCCATATAAAAAATACTATTCTGTATCTAGTGGATTCTGTCTGTATAAAGCAGAGCCATTTAGACAAGGCGCTAGATGGAATTATATAAATCATGTGACTGGCAAGTCAGATTGCGAGATGGTTGTTGTCTGTCAAGATTTTAGCAAAAGGGGATATAATAATATATATATGATGCATGAGGCAGAGATGTCTCATAATCACAAATAAAGGGGTATTACAATAATGTATGAATATAGGATTAAAAAAGTAAGCAACATAGTAGACGGCGACACAATAGATGTAGAAATAGATCTTGGATTTAGCGTTTCATACTCACAAAGACTAAGACTCGCTGGAATAGATACCCCAGAATCAAGAACAACGGATAAGGCAGAAAAGGTTTTGGGTCTTGAAGCGAAAGAATACCTAAAAAATAAAGTTAAAGATGCCAAGAATGTTATTGTAAAGACAGAAAAACCAGATAGTTCAGAAAAATATGGAAGAATTCTTGGTTGGGTTTATGTAGATGGATCAACTAAATCTATTAATGAACAAATGATAGAAGATGGTTATGCATGGGGCTATCTAGGGGATACAAAGGTAAAAGACTTTGCAGCCCTTGCAGAAGCCAGAAAAAAATCTGGCAAATAATATAGATATTTAAGGTTTGTGCTATAATATATTTGTACCTGCCAAATGGGGGTACCTTAATTTATTCGCTTGAAGGAGGAATAAAATGGTAACAAAACTTGCCATGGATCTATTTAATGATCCATTTTTTATTGGCTGGGATAAACACCTAGCAAAATTAAATTCAACACAAGAAACATATCCGCCATATGATATTGTAGAACTTACAGAAACTGAAGGATACTATATTAGTTTAGCAGTGGCTGGTTATACAAAAGAAGACCTTAATATTACTGTTGAAAAAAATACCTTAATTATTGAGGGATGGATCAATGGTGACTTTTGGGAAGGAAAATATTTACATAATGGCATTGCAAAAAGAAAATTCAAGAGAACTTTTTCATTAGGAGAGTATGTGGAGGTTGCATCATCAACACTAAAGGATGGCATCTTGCATATTGAATTAAGGAGAAATGTTCCAGAAGAAGCAAAGCCAAAAACAATTAAAATCAAGTAGTATAATATAAAAGTCCCTACACAGGACCTTAGAGATGGCTTAGTTACCCATTTATATGACCGTGGCCTACGTGCCTGAATTACCTGTGTAGGGCTTTTAATATTTAGCGGTATAATGACCTTAATGACTGACAAAGAGTTACACGTCTATAATAAACAGCAGTTTAAACAAAAACTTGCTGAAATAAAAGAACAGTCTGGATGTGTTGACTGCGGAGTTAATAATCATATTATATTAGACTTTGACCATGTTAGAGATAAAAAGTACAATGTGTCACGAATGATACACGACGGATTTTCCTGGAAAGCCATTAAAAAAGAAATTGATAAGTGTGAGGTGGTTTGTGCTAATTGCCACAGAATAAGAACTCACAATAGACTAACTAAATAATATAATATAATATAAACCTGCACCCCGTCACTGGGGAGTCGCAGATTAATCAGGTTATATAATCTGATCAACCTGAGTATGTTGAAAAACTGCTCCTATTCTGATATAATAAATAGAGGAATATGGAGAAAATAATGAATTATGAAATAATGGCTCCTGGCATGGTATATTATAAAAATGCTATAAAGGAGCCTGAAGTTCTTATTAATGTTGTAGAGTCTATGCAAAAAGAATTATCAATGGGAATTAAATCTGTTGCACAAAAATGGCATGAATGGAATGGTGCAAATCCTAATACTGAAAAGTTTTGTCTAAGACATTTTATTGTTGAGCCTAAACAAACCAGCGAAAATGATCCACTATATAAAGAAATATGTCAAGTATATGAGGGAATCTTTGGCGGTATTGAGTCAGCATTTAAACACTACTCTGAAGAGTTATACCCAATGTCATCAAGAAACATTAAATCTACAGAAGGTCTATTAAGCATATTGAAGTATTCTGATGCTGGATATTTACCATTGCATCAAGATCAAGGCGTTAGCAGCCGTGTTCTTTCAACTGTTGGATACCTTAATGACAACTATAGTGGTGGAGAAATTAATTTTCCATACGTTGGTGTTACAATTAAGCCAGAGGCTGGAAGTGTTATTTTCTTCCCATCAAATTTTGTGTATGTACATGAGGTTCAACCAATGATTAGCGGTAGACGATATGCAGTGCCACAGTGGTATCATAGTTTACAGCAACCAAGAATGTCGACAGGACAAGAATAATGCCAATTTATCAGTACATATGCGATCCATGTAAAAATGAATTTGAAGTTAATAAATCAGTAAATGACGACACAATTCCAGTATGCAATGAATGTGGAAATAATGCCAGAAAAGTGTTTTCTTTGGGTGGTATTTTATTTAATGGTTCTGGTTTTTATTCTACAGATAACAGAAAAAAATGATAACAATACCAGAAGATCAAAAATGTCAAGCATTTGACCCAATAATGATTTTGCCAGAAAAAACTTATAGAATAATTAAAGATCATATGAGCACAAATACCTCATGTGTTGCACCAGCAAGCATTTTTATGGAAGGTATGCATGGTGCAAGATATTTATGTGACTATCATTATCAATATGAAAAAGATATAACAATGCATAGAACTCCAGGCCTGTGGCCACTTATTGCTAAAAAAGTTATTGACGAAAGAGAAAAAATTAAAAATACATTTAGTAAAACTACCACAAGCAATGAAACGGCTAATCAATATTGCTGGTGTAAAAAGCAAGCATTTGTAAAAACTGTTGATAAAGAAAAAGGTGGTTTTTCATTTTTTTGTAATTTCCATTTTAGAAAATTTTATTATAGAAATTATAGCAATTACGTTATTTTTGAGAATAAATATGAAATAATAGATGAAAGATATAAAATGGAGATATCTATTATAGAAGAGGCAGATGCTATTCAAATAGTATAGTTTTGACAAAAACTAAAAAAAACTGTATAATAAAACTATGATTACAGAAGAAAAACCACGTACACTTAATGCCCTTGATCGCTGTGATAAATGTGGCGCTCAGGCCTATGTCTGGGTTAAGGGGGATGCTGGAGAACTGTTGTTTTGCTCGCATCACTATAATAAAATTGTTAATGATGTAATTGGATATGAAAAGTTGATGGGGTTTATGAAGCAAATTATAGACAATCGTGAACTTTTAAATCAATAAATTAGGAGATAAAATGGAAAGTAAAAAGAAAAGTCTTTATAAGTCAATAACATGGCCTATTGTTCATATAAGTTTTGTTGGAACATTAGTTTATTTTTTTGAAAAAATTATTACAGGTGAGGCACACTGGGAGTATGCTGGCGCATTTGCAATCGTATACACTGGGTGTGAGATGGTTGGATTTTTCATTCACGAGAGAGTTTGGGTAAAATGGGGACGCAAAATTTCATAATTAGCACAAAAGATATTTATCCTATTGTTAGGATTGTGTGTCCATGAGCGAAGAAGAAGATATAGACCAACTAATTTTTGATCTAATTCAAAGTGGTGGGCTAGAAGTTGACGGTATAGATTCTGAAACTGGAGAATTTCTATACAAAATAACAGATAAAATGAAAGATGTGAATCAGGAAATATATGATGCACATCTTAATGCCGTTCATTCAGATACCATGTATTTTTGGGAAAGAGGGTTTATAAATATACATGATATTACTAGCCAAAATCCAATTATTACACTTGCAGAGAGGGCATTTGACCAGGCTGCTGTGAACTCACTTCCAAGCGATATGGCTGCCCAATTAGAACAGATAATTAAGGTTCTTAATCGATGAAACTAGTGCTATAATATTGATATGCCATATCATGTAGGAGAAAAGGGTTCATACGGATGCTCAGGCTATCCTGCCCTCAAGGACACTGGAGAAGTTATGGGTTGCCATAAAACTCGTGCTAAGGCTTCTGCACAAATATATGCAATCAACGTATCTGAAGGAAACATAGGTAAGGGCATGCCAAATTTAAAAGAAGGCGATTGGGCACTTACATCACATGGTAAAGACGAAGAATTTCATATTGGTCAAGTAGTTCATGTAATGCGAGAGGGAATGTTGGGAATTCCTGGTGGAGAATATACATTAGAAGCAACTGCTGAAAATCCAGCAGTATTAATTCAACTGTTTGAACAAGAAGAGAGCGGATACTGGGAAGCAACAAGAGAGTATTCTGCATGCATGATGTCTCTTATGATTCAAATTGATCCGCTACCACAAGAAGTAGAAGATTCAGAAGTTGCAATGGCAATGTACGATTCATCTATTGGAAAAACAGATTGTTGTCCAGAAGACATAACTAAAAAAGCACCATGTTGGGATGGGTACGTACAAAGAGGAATGAAGCCAGGAGATAATGGCGCAATGGTTCCTAACTGTGTTCCTGCTGAAAAAGCAGATGATCTTTTTGAAGATGATGATACAGTTGAATATGATACAGATTTAGTATCAAAGGCTGAAGGATATTCACCTCCAGCAGGTGCAAGATCTGCTGCACGCAGAGCAATTAAGTTTAAAGAAGACGGTAAGGCTAACGGGGCAGGAACTGCAGTTGGTTGGACTAGAGCAGGACAATTGGCAAGAGGAGAAACAATTTCTCTTAGTACTGTTAAAAGAATGTATTCATATTTCTCACGCCATGAAGTGGATAAAAAGGGTAAGGATTGGGGCAATACAGCAAACCCGTCAAACGGTTACATAATGTGGTTGGCATGGGGTGGAGATGCAGGTTTTTCTTGGTCACGTCGTATAGTTGAACGTGAAAAAGATAAATCATTATTTGCAGATTTTGGTAAAAAATATAGTAAATCAGAACGTCTAGAGAATCTTTTTAGATAATAAATCATGCAAAACATATATAAATATGCCGCATTGGCCTTGACAATCTGGCTATGCATCTCTATAATATATATAGGTAGAAAAACAGTGTTATTGTTTCATGAGCAAAAGCCACAGCCTTCTAAGTTTAACTTTAGGCAAAGCACAATTCATGAATTAATACAAAATTTTTTACCAACCAATAGTGACTTTATTAGAGCGTTGATTTCTAAAAACAAAAGAGTACATCCTTCTCAGCAATCACGACAAAAATATAGTCAAGATAAAATAAAGGTTATTATTGTTGGTGATAATGCATATTGGGTTCAAGACAATATTTTTTATCAAACAGTAGTTTCAGAAGATGGGAATATAGATCAAGATCTTGCAGTTCCTGTTGACACTACTAATATGGAAGATGAAGACATTGATAGGCTAATGCTTATCCTAGATGACTTAAGGAGTGCCGAAGAAAATGATGGTAGTAGTTCAAGCGACTAATGAGTTTAATGACTATTCCGTTTTTTTACGTGCAATAGGAGTTATGCTATCTTCCATGCCTGCAAATGATAATGAATTTGTCGTATACTCTGTAGGATCTAAAGAAAGTAAAATTCATAATTTTGCAATGGAATTTTGCAATCTTTCAGAAAAGGGCATGAAGGGTCGAGGAAAAAAAATTAAAACATATAAAGCAGTAGATGAATGGGTTAAAGAATTTATGCCAGCCATGAGTTATTTTGCCTTTTTTAGTCAACCAAAACAACAAATTTCTACATTAGCAAAATTTGCTGAGAGTCAAAATGTTGAACTAGGAATATTTCAATACTAAGGAGAAAAAATGCTAGTAACTAAATTAGAACAAGCAGAAAAAATTGTTGCACGTTTCAAAGATCTTCGATGGAATGGATGGAACATTGTTTCAAGACACGAAACACCAAATGGTTTTAACAGCAAGCACGGATCATTTATTAATAATAAGTGGGGCATTGATAAGGTATATCCTTTAACAGAAAAAGGGTGGTATCTTCCAAATACATACGGTGATAGAAAATGATAGATTATCAGCCGTATGCTGATTACTTTAATGTTCTAGGTAAAAGTAAAGAAAATGTTAGAGTAATTAAAAATTTTATAGATCAAGAAGATCTCAAGATTATTAATGACTTTTTAGATACACAAAAAGACAATGATGAATTTATGGGTGGCAAAGATCTACAGCAAAAAGATGTAAGAAAAAAAAATCCAGTAGTTGCTGATTTATTAGTTAAATATGAAAAGAAAATTTATGAAACAGTTAAGAAATTTTTTACAGAAGAAAATGGAATTCCAGTTAAAAGAACTCCCGTAAACGCTACACACTTTGTAAAATGGATTCCTGGCATGAACTCAAAACTTCACTCTGATTGTGAAAAACCAGACGGATCTCCAGCATGGGCTGCTGATTTTTATAAGTATAATGTTTCTGTTCTTATGTATCCAAACGATGCATATACTGGAGGAGAAATTACATTTCCAGATTATAATTTAGTTGTTAAGCCAGAGGCTGGAAGTTTTATTATGTTCCCTGGAAATAATAACTATAAACATACAGTTGAAAGAGTTGAAGATGGAACACGATATACAATGCCGTCATGGTATTCATTTGATGTGGGAAGTGCAACTTATGTAAATCCAAATTCAAAGAATCTTTCATATAAGGATTCTGTTCAATTATGGGAAGGTCTTCCTGACTACGACAAGATTGATCCCGTAGGAATAGACGTAAAGGGGAAAAACTTTAATGACGAAAGGTCATAAATGGAAAGATAAAGGAAACTGTTTAGGTTACGATACTGCTCTTTTCTTTGAAAAATACGAAGAAGGAAGTATGGATTTTAGAAGTAATGTTGATCAGTTTTGTTTAAATTGTCCAGTTATTAAAACTTGTTTCGCTGTTGGTGTTTCTGGAAAAGAGTATGGTCTTTGGGGAGGCATTTACTTAGAAGAAGGTGAACCTTCAAAAGAGTTTAATAGCCATAAAAATAAAGATGCATGGTCAATTCATTGGCAGGCACTTACAATGGAAAATAAATAATGTATACAGATGCAATGCGTAAAGCATTTAGATCAATTAATGCTCCTAAAGATTTTAGTGTTGAACTTGTAGATAACGAACATTTTATTGTGGTTCGTGCTGATGAAAAGGCTTTTATTAAATTAGGACATGATGATAAAATAGAGGCAGTTCAGTATATGATTAAAGTTAAAAATGCTCTTGAAGACAATGGGGCTGTTGTGCTGTTAACACGAAAGGCTATTCAATAATGATTGACCTACAGGGAACACCAACACATATATGTGTATGTGGTTCCAAGATATGGAATATTAAAGCAATGTTTGAAAATGGTGCAATTGCTTTATATTTTTTAGATATGAATTGTGCTGAATGTGGATCACTAGCAACTGCACCAACCAAGGTAGATGGTGGCGAGATTTAAAATGGCAAAAGTACCAGTTTCATCTAGGGTTGGAAAAAATGTTGAGCCATTAAAAGATAATGAGATAGAGTCTTCTTTTTTGGTTGATCAACAACAATTAAATAGTGCAAAAATATATACAAATAGAGAAGAATATATTAAGACTTTACCAAAAAATATAAAATTTTTAGAGGCTGGAGTTGCATGGGGATACTACTCTGAATTAGTAGCAAAAGAAACTAATCCAGAATTTATCCACCTTATTGATTTTTTTAGATCCGATAGTCGATGCTGGTCATGGAGAGATTTAGGAGAATGCAAATGTGAACCAGTAAAACATGAACTTGTTTTTACTCCAGCAACCCACGCTGATTATATTAAAGATAAATTTAAAGAATATAACGTTGAAGTTTTTCAAGGTGATGCAAGACAAATATTACCACAACTTCCATATAAATATGACTATATATATTTAGATACTCTTAATGACAGAATGTCTATTAGGCCATTACTATATAGCGCATTAGAGTTAACGGAGCCTGGATCTATCATAGGACTAAATGATTATGTTATATATGATGGCGTTATTGGTGATTGTCAATATTTTACTTACAATGTAGTAAATGAATTTTTGCATTATAATAAAAACTGGCATGTTGATGGACTAGCATTACATCAACTTGGGTTTTACGATATTTACATTAAGAGGGACGATTAATGAATCTTAACCATGAATCATGTTTTTCAGACTTAATAAATAATGAATTTGATTTGTCACAATTTATGGGAAATCAAGATAAAAAAATATTATATAAAGCCATATCAGAGTCAAACATATCTGATAATGATAAAAGCGTTGAATATAGGTATAATGATAACTTTTTTAGATCTGATAATTTCATCAGTGACCACGATGGGATGCACATTCTTTTTAGTGGCTGTTCTGAAAGCGAGGGTGTTGGAGATATAATAGAAAACTCTTGGACTAATATTTTATATAAAAAAATATCAAAAGATGTAAAATGCTCTGGGTTTTTTAATCTTTCACGATCTGGTTGGGGATGGTCAAAAATTGTTATAAATGCTTTAATTTATTTTGAAAGATACGGGTATCCAGATTTTTATTTTATAATGCTACCTAATCATTTAAGAATGCATAAGTTTTTTAGCGATGGGGTAAAGAATAATTCTGGCGAAATAATTGGTAACTGGAAATATTTACAATATTATCCACAGGGGTATTATAATGAAAAAAACAAAAAAGATATAATTCTAAATGGTAACTCAGAAAATTTTGCAGAAGAAAAAGAATATAAAGAAAACTTCATACACTTTTTAAATAGTTGGAAATTGTTTAATAAAATATGCAAAGATAATGGTATTAGACTAATATTTTCCACTTGGGACACCATTGATCATGACTTTATAGATTCAACGAATATCTTTAATAGTTTTATTAAGATGCCCATAAAATCAAAAGAATTTGATGATTTTGTTTTACAATATTATCAAGATAAAAAGAAAAGCAAGCATGATATTAGAAAGAGAGATGGACACCATGGAATACTTTTTCATAATTTTTGGGCAGATAAATTTTATGATGTCTATAAAATGGAAATAGACAATGCTTAGTAAAATAATTAAAAGATTTATTATTAAAAGACAAATTAAAAAACTAAAAAAGCAACTCAAAAATCCTACCCCCTTTATATACTAAAGGTAGACAGGCTATAATTCCCAGTGCTATAATAGTAGTACCCCACAAAGGGGGAAAAGACAATTGTCAAAAAGGAGAAACATGTCACACATTGACACAACACAACTAAAGGCTATGGGAGCATCCTATGGTCGTTCAGTACTTGGTGCTGGACTTGCTCTATACATGTCAGGAGTTACAGATCCAAAGGATCTCTGGGCTGCACTTGTTGCTGCCCTTGCTCCCGTTGCATTACGAGCAATCAATCCAAACGATAAGGCATTTGGAGTCTTGCCTACTGTAGAAGCCGTAGAGACTGCTCTAAAGGCTGTTAAGGCACCTGCCAAGAAGGTTGCTAAGAAAGCACCTGCAAAGAAGGCACCTGCTAAGAAGTAATACTAGTAATAATAAAATTGGCCATGCAGAAATGTGTGGCCTTTTTTATTGACAAAATAACCTCAAGTATGTATACTTAAGATATGATAAAAAAAATTATTGCACTCAGCATTCTATTCTCCTTTGGAATTAATACATCATTTGCTATTGAAAATGGCGAAATTGATCAGGGTACAAGTAGGGTAGTTTCACTATATGTAGAAGACATTATGCTTGGATGTAGTGGGTATTTATATGAGCCAAGAATAGTTTTAACCGCAGCACATTGCGTTAGTGGGCAATATAGAATTACTAAGGTTGGCTTGCCAAATCAAAAAGCATCTCCAACATCTGAAAAAATTAATGTTGAAAGTTTTATGGTGCCAGAAAATTATAATAAGCAGTCTCCATATCAAAATGATTTTGCAGTATTAATTTTATCAAAATCAATACCTGTGACCAATAATATTTTATTATTTACAGAAGAAATACAGCAAAAAATTCAAGGTTTAGATATTCAGGTTAAAATTGCTGGATATGGCGAACAAGATACACAAAGAACTAGTGTTATGACCGTCAGAGATGCTCATTTTTTCTATGGTACTTTAAGGGGCATTTCAAATGAGATTGACATTGTAAATGAAAATACTGGTAGCGTTTGCAGTGGTGATTCTGGAGGCCCAAATACAATAATTTATAACGGACAAGAAGTATACCTTGGTGCTACAAGCCATGGATGGAACCAGCCAAATTGTGGCAGATGGTCAGGCAGTGGAGCCAAAAGTCTGCAATTTGATCCAGTTTATAAATTTTTATCTCTCATAGATAAAGCAAAAACAATTATTGGTCCAACAGCCATTGTTGAAACTAAAAAACAAACAACAACTATTCAAACCAAGAAGTCTGTTGCAAAAAAGAAATGTATTAAGTTAAAGAACGGTAAGTGTAAGAAGTAAAACTATTGGTTTTTCTTGCCTTTATATTCTTTATATACGCCTAGTACTGATCTAATGCGTCCATCTTTGGTAAGACGAACAACCATACCGTCTTTAATCTGTGTTTGATTAAAACCATAATGATTTTTGCGTTGTCCAGATGACATTATTGTATTCTCCTTTTGTAATTATATGTTTTATTATACCCTATGATATACTTTAAATACCATGATTGAAGATAGTTTTCACCACAGACTTAATATAATACCTCAAAAAAAACTAGATAAGGCAAAAATGTATTCAACTAGATATCATTTTATAGAGACATTACCTAAAAATATTAATTTTTTAGAGGCTGGCGTTCTGGCTGGAGATTTTGCCATGAAGGTCATAGAGGTAGTCAACCCACAAAAATCAGTGTTGATAGATACATATAATTCAATAGATTATTTTGCAACTGAGTATGGTGGAAAGAGATGGGAAAGTGAAAAAGATCACTTTGATTTTATTAGAAAAAGATTTAAATATATAAAAAACGTTAGAATATATAAAGATTATTTTGAAAATATTGCAAGACATATTCCGTTAAAATTTGATTTTATATATATCGATGCTTGTAATGACTATGACTCTGTTTTTCTGTATTTAGAAAGAGCAAATGAATTACTGTCACCTGGCGGAATAATAGGCATTAATGATTATAGCATTTATGAGAACAATACAGAATCATTTAATAGAGAAGAATCTGGTGTTGTTCCAGCAGTGAATCATTATCTTCTGAAAAATCCAAATTTTAATGTTCATGCTTTTGCACTTAACGATAGACTAACTTCAGATATATATATAATAAAAAAATAATTTTACTTTTCTAATTTCATTGCCAATAAAACAACATATCTATTGCTTTTAAGGACTTTACTTACCCTGTGTGGTAGATGACTTGGAAAAATAATTAATGTATTTGGTTTTGGCTTTGTTGAATAATTTTGCATAGGCCAGGAAATCTCTCCACCATCAAAGTCATCATTTAAATAGCAAAGGGCGGTTATGTGGTTTGTTGGTCTTGCCTGGTTTGGAAGGTTTTTATTAGAAAAATCTGCATGTTCAGTACACTCATACCCAGGGGATGCAACATTAACTCTTATTGCTGTTGCTGGAGTTTTTATTAGTTTAAACCCATAGTTAGTATAGATAAAGTCATAAATATAATCTGTTATTTTTTTTTCTATTTTTTCAATATTGCTATTAAATTCTGATGAGTTATTGCTTTTATCAACGGTAACATCATAAAAAATTGGTAAATATTTATTATGCTGACCATCATTAACAGTATCTAAAATAGACTGTTTTTCTTCATCTGTTAAAAAATCTTTAACCTCAAAAATATTATCTCCAACTGCACTAAAAAAATCATATATTTTAGAGTAATATTCTTCAGTCACGCCTCTATTACGCATGTACTGTATATCTTCTTTTAATAAATCTTTTATATCAGAGATCATTTTTATATTATAGCATGATGCATAAAACTATTAGTTTTATTAATTAGTGTGGCTGAAAGAACTATTCACAAATATATGAAAAAGACATATGGAACTTATCTTCAGTGCCTGGATTAAATGGTGTATTGAAATCCATTGGCTCATCGTTACCAGATCCTGCGTGTTGCCATAACGTCATTGTTGCGCTAGATGGTATTAAATGACCCTTTAAACTATAATGCTTTAAAGTTGGAAGGGTATCGTGAGCAGATCCACCATAGACATCTGTATGATATTTTGATGAAAATGGCAAAGTTAATGAGTACTGCCCTGTTCCAAAGTTTGTGACGCCAGTATATAATACATCTATTTGAACAACAACAAGGTTGCCAATTTTAACATAGGATCCAGTTGCTGGTGTATTATTATAGGCTAATCCAGTTCCAGACCAAACTGGAGAGTATGACTTTATTTCTGTTGTAAGTCCTCCAACGTCACCAAAAGCGGGATGGGTAAAACGTGCCATTATGCACCAGAGTCTAAGTTGGTAATTATTACTGCTACTTTTAGCCCAGTTGTTGATCCAATTGCATAAAGAGAATCTTGTCCTGGAAGTTCAAACGAGATTGAATGGTTTGGCATAATTCTAAATCCATAATCTGTTGATGATACTGAGTCGTTTCCGCCAATATAAACATATCCAGAAGCATTGACATTTTGAATTGTTATATCTACACCTGAATGAGTTCCGTTTGGACTTAGGCGGATAGTTGAAGAGTTGCTGAGGTTGATTAATTGATGGTAGGCCATAAATCAATTATAGCATTGTTCTTTTATCTTTAAAGACATAACTAATTTTTTCTATATTGCCAATTTAGCAGGGTATAAATGAACTCTCCATACCACGTACGAGTACAACGTTTAATACCATCCATGCCATAATGATCAAGCATGAATAGTGTTAGTTTGGCTTTATCTTTTGTCCTAATAAATTTACCACAATGAATACAGGATTCAAAAATATATTGATTGATTGGTTTATCAAAGTCTATTTGTCTCATCCCTCTCCCATATAACTAAACATTTTGTACATTGAATTCCTGGATCACGCATATACCACTTATGTTCACATTTAACAGCATAATCCTTGCCCATCCCTTTACGTTTTAATTGTTGTCTAAACTTTCCTTTCGGATCATGAATATGGCAGGTTTGTGTAGGCCAAGAAGCAGTTACATTAGCAAAGCAGGTTTTGCCATTATTTTTAATAGCAGTACATTTTTTCATTTTATTATGTGTCATGAACGTTGCGTTTTTTCTAGGTAGTGAATGACATCGCAATCTACATCACAAAGATCAAGAGAGATAATCTCTGCCACAATATCTGATCTCATTGAGTTTATTACTGCTGTAGCCAATTGCTCATCAATATTTAATTCAATATTGACATATTTAACCCATGGTTTTCGTAATGTATATGGACCTATTTTCATATATCTATGGTATCAAAGTTCGGCGAAAAAAGCAAGGCGCAAAATAGAGGTTTAGAGTTCGGCGGAAAATAGAAGGAGTAAACTAATCTATGCACCTAGCGGTGCACTATCCGTTAAATATTTCTACTATAGCCAATATTTGGGTGGGACAGTTTTAAGACTTGTCCAGGTCCTATCCTGATCTTTTACTTTATAGACGCTGCCAGGTACCAGTGTCCGTCTTGGCTTTTCGTGAAGCAATATTAAGTATACATAAGTCCAGAAGGTTTGTCAACTGCTATAATGAATTTATGGGTAAATTATTTTTGGTGGGGACTCCAATAGGAAATCT
>ERZ869921.24-NODE-24-length-94420-cov-11.704456_pt1 | contig 94420 bp, 153 predicted proteins | sample MGYA00579310_ERZ869921 | MGnify/ENA primary metagenome ERZ869921 (study PRJEB32216, sample SAMN09231816) | wastewater metagenome | place: USA: Maryland | collected 2016-06-21 | study: EMG produced TPA metagenomics assembly of the PRJNA472060 data set (Reclaimed...
ATTATGAAAAAGATACTAGTTTTTCCATATAATCAACCATGTTTGGATATTAGGGTTATGGATAACGTCTCAAAAGATAGTCCAAACCATAACGTAAAATTTGGTTTAAACAGGGATAGAAATCCTGATAGAGATTGGCCAGAATTGAGAAGTAGTAGATTGGATTCTGCAAAAGAGGTTGAAATGACTGATGAATTGAAACAAATATTGTTAGAGGATTTGGCGTATACTTATGGTAATGACACAAATAAATTTGCTCTAAAATTGAAAGAATTCAACTTAATTTAAATTAAAAAACTAATAATAAATATTACAATATTTGAAACCTAAACTCAAATAATTTCGTATAAATAAGTAATTAAATATTTAAAACAATAAACTAATAATTATTATGCAAATCACATTATTCGTAGAACCCAAATCACTACTTTTTTAAGTGGTTTGCAAGTTGATAATGATTACGCATTTCAGCCAAAGGATTTAATATTTAATGAAACTTTTGTTTCAAACCATATCCAAATTTCAATGGAAATTTCAGAATATCTAAAATTAAAATATTGTATGGGTAAACTTTCGCAATAATTATTTGTGTTAATTGTAACCTTAACTCAAATTTATACGTATAACAAATATAAATAACCATTTAAACCCAAAAACAGTTATGATAGCAGGATTAGAGTTTAGCAATAAAACCAAATCAAAAGATGAAGTTTTAACATTTTTACATTCACTTCCTTTTAATTTTCAATTAACTGGAAGTCGCTTCTTTGGAAATGAAAAAGCTGATTCAGATTATGATTTTTTTGTGCAACACAACTATAATTTAGTTGAAACATTACTTAGGTTTGGGTTTGAAGACATAAAACAAAAAACTTTGCTTGGTGGTGGTTATGATGGAAAACAATTCATAATCATACTTGAATACAAAACCTTTGACGTTCCAATTCAAATTCAACTTGTGGATTATTTTCCACATAAACTTAATGTTCAACATAGATTGAAAGATAATTTAACTTTTTTCAATTCATTAACCAAAGAACAAAGAAAAGAACTTTGGGGATTGATGTTAGGGTTTTAAAATAAAATATTTTAACAAATTTGTAACCTTTATCAAACCTATTCGTATACATCATTATCTAAAAACAATTAAAATAATAAATAATCATGAACAATCAAAAATCAGTATTCGAGTTTGGTAATGAGTATAACTGTACTCAATTTTATTGCACTGAAAGAAACGTTGGTGGGGTTGATGTTAGTAGAAGTGGAAACCATATAGGTGAAATTATAGGTTTGGAAATTCCTGATATTGAAGACGAGGAAGAAAATATTAAATTCGATAATGAAGTGATTAATTGGTTAGTAGATAACGAACTAAATTAATTTTTAAAATTATCACAACCTTTATTCAACTTATTACGTATAATAAACATCTAAACAATTAATTATTATGAAACAAATATATTTTGTAGCAACAACAGAAGAAAACAGTGTTATTGCTATTATTCCGTTTAATGGTCACATTAGCACATTTAACGAGAAAATTAAAACAGCTTTATCAGACCATTATGATAACTACGAAATTGAGTTTAATGAGATTGAAAGCGGAGTTATTGACATACTTTATACATATGAATTTGATTTACCTATTAAGGTTTGTGATGAAGATGAATCATATAATGAACTTATTTCATTTGTAAAAACTGAATTGTATTAATTAATTTAAATAAAATGATAGAAGAACTAAAAAATATGGGTTTTATTTATGTAGGTACTAATCCTGATAATTTTAAAACCTACTGTATTAATAATAGAACGTTTTGTTACATTGATAACGATAATAATTTGTTAAATGGGAATAAAATAAAATGCTCTATTTCGCAACTTATTTAATTTTTGTTCGTATAACTTAATATAACATTTAAAACAAAATTATCATTATGATACACGCAATTGTAGTAACACATCCTACACAAAATTTTACTGGTATAATTTCAGGTTTAGATTTAAATAAGTTGAAATTGTTACATGAGTTTAGGTATTCAATTAGTAAAACAGTTAAAAAACGGTTTAAAATAATTGAAGCTGAAAACGAAATGAAATTAAACGCTAAAATAAGTAAATTGAGAAGTAAAAGCGAAACATTTTTAACATTTAATAAAATGACAAAAGGAATGTATGATTTTGAAATAAAAGGTTATTTTGAATTAGATTAAAAACAATTATTATTATTAATGTATCAATCCAAGTGGAAATAAAGAATTCTTATTTTAAATACCTTATCCTATATTGATTGGAGAACTGGCAGTTATTAAAGAAGTAAAACCACCTGATTAATTAATCCTACCTTGTGTTAGAATAGATGGATAGAGGTCAAAGAACTCCAATTAATCAGTTTCCTAAGAGTTGGGTGAGTTAACAAGCCAAAGTATGAAAAGACGTTTTATGATTGGTAATTACGTTGAGATAGTTATGTATTTGTGTTGTGCCATAAAGATGGGTAAACAATCATTAGGATAACGGTCATATTTATTATGATTAAACAAATTTGTTAGCTTATAATACAGAAGGGTAATTTAACGGTTTAAAGTATCATATAACTAAAATATGGGCTTTAAACCGTTTTTATTTTAAAATAATCACAACTTTTATAAACTATTTTCGTATACAATAATAATTAACATCTAAAATAACTACTAATATGTCAATCTTCATACCATTAACTAAAGCGTTGATAAATGTAAATTTCAATGAAATTGAAACAAACATAAAAGAACAAAATAAAATTGTTCATTCAGTAAGAAAAAATATCATTGGAGCAAACATAAATTGTTTGGTCACAAAAATGATTCCTAACAATTTTGAATTGATTTATTGTTTTGATTTTATGTGCGAGAATTAAAATAAAAGTGTAATTTTTTTGTAACTCAAACCTAAACCTTTACGTATAATTCAATATAACATCTAAAACAATAATTAAAATGGACAACACAACTTTAAAAGATAAAATAATGCAACTTCCATTAGGTGAATCAATTGATTGGAAGTTTGGATTAATTACTAGAACCATTTGTAGGGTTAAAACAAACGTTTTTGAAATAGATGATACATCAAGTGGTTGGATAACAGCAACAGTCAATTTAGATACAATGGTTAAATTAAGTGTTGGTGAAATGAGTTTAATTGATTTAGATTGGAAATAATTATGAAAACATATATAGTTTTAAGTAGAATTAGGAGTAATAACAACGCAAGGAGTTTTTCTGAAAATATTGAATCAATGGAAATAAACTTTCCAAGTGAATTTCAACATTTAGATGAAACTTTATTAGCTAATAGAATATCTAAATATATAACTGATAGGTTTGATATAATGGACATAGTAGTTTATCCCATTAGCGATTACATGGATGAAATTAATAATAATAGTATTAATATGAATTCATATTATTTTTCTTATGTTTATTTAAAGTTTGAGGAGTAAAAACACAACCTTTATATAATAGTTATCGTATAACATAATATAAAACAAAATGAAAGATTATGATACAATATGTAGTTAAAACAGAAAAGCAAACTAATAGGTTTGGTAAATCTTTTTTCTATCCAATTATTGAATTTTATTGTAAAGCGTTTGGGTTTCAACAATATTATATCAATTCTCCAAAACAAACTCGTAGCAAAGCTAGAACAATAGGAAAAAATTACGTTAAAAGTTTGTAATATGAACGTAGAAATAACAATAAATATCGACTCTGAAAACAGAGAAACATACCATTTCGTTTTATTTGATTTTACTTTAGTTTTTGATAAATATTGGTTGGAAACAAAACCCAAACCTAAACGTACTTGGAGTACTATAAAGTTTTGGAATAGATTAAGTACTAGAGATAGTAACACAATTGAACCTATATTGACTGATGAAATAAGAAAATTAGCATTATTAGAAGCACAAAAACAAATAAAAGTACAAACTTGGTCGGAGTATAAACAATAAATTATTATGAAAGCGCATATTTGTGAATGTATTAAATGTGGGAATATCTTAATTGATGAAAATCCTCAAACCGATTCAGTAGAAAAAGAATTAGATGGAAATGAATTAAGTATGGTTCAATTAAAAGAACAAGGTAATGAAATTGATGATGAATATTTTTGGGCTTGTCCAATTTGTGAAGACGATGCTCATTTAATTGATTTATAAAAATTATTGGTTGACTATGTAACCTTCATAGTATTATTGCCGTATACATCATTATACAACATCTAAAAATAACAAGTTATGGAAAAAGATACTTACATTACAGAAGTTCAATTTAGGATTTTTCAAAACGAAGTAATAGCCGTTTTTCCTTATGAGATTGATAATGTTGGTGGTAAAGACAGACCTACTACGGTTTCATCATATCAACACTTAGGGCAACATTCAGGTTGTATTTGGTATATTAATAATCATTCAAAGAAAGCCACGTTTGAGCAATACAAAGACCTAATGATTGAGTTAGAAAAACAACATGGTTACAATTTGAAAGTAATTCAAAGAAGAAATCATTCTAAATTCTTAAATGCTTTAGTGGATGCAAGAAAATAATTGTAACTAAACCTAAATTTTTACGTATAATAATAGTATTACTTTAAAACACAAAATAATTATGGAAATGTTTAACAAATTATCCTCACTTTCTAGTATGCTTTATTTAATGGTTTGGAGTGTTTTACTTTTATTTAAAGTAATTCCATACGAACCTTTTCAATTGGCATTTGCTTTTATTAGTGCAGTTTGTATTATTTCAAATAAAATTGATGAATTAAAGAAATGAACACTCACATAAAAATCGTTGAATTAAAAATGCTTACAAATAAAGCTATTAATTTGATTAATAATAAAATAAAACCTTTGCGAGATAATGCAAATGAACAATTTGAACACATTTGTTGGTTAGAACGTTATTTGTTTTGGTATGATTCAAAACGTATGGAGAAAGATAAACATTACCAAAAACGTTTAAAAGAATATAACTTAGTGAAGTTGAAATTGAATAAACTACTATCTGAACTTAATGTATTGAATAGGCAAAGAAAATTATTAAGGGTTAAACATAATACTAAACAATTACCTATTAGTTTTTAATTAAAAACAAAACAATTATTATGACAGCTAAAGATTTTAAATCATTCAATAACTCGATTGAAAAAATCATAAAAACCTATAATGGGATTGAGATTGAAAATACATTTCAAACATTATTAAAACGTTTTACAATTGAAACTAAATTTGGCTTACTAAATGTCAGTTTAGAAACAGAAAAATCAACTTGTAACATATATACGGTATTCACTAGGTTTGAAGAAATCGAAAAAGTTAATGTATCGGCTTTAGAAGGATTTGTTTTAAACAGATATAGCGGAAAATGTAACTTTCATGACTCAAATCCAACTTACATTATAAACAATTTTAGTTTGTTATTGGATACTATTTGTCATTAAAAACTGTATAAAATACGTACCAAAACTCACATTTATTCGTACCAAAACCATATCATTTATGTTAATAATTACATAAAAAACATATAAAAACCTCATTTAAACGCAATTAAAGAGGTATTATACATGTATTAGCTGAAATAATAAATAATTTAACTAAAATCTGACCACATGGCTATCAAAATAAAGATAAAAATTAAACGATAATAAGGCAACTTTTATTAATTGGGTTCGTATAATATCAGTATAAACAAAATAATTTAAAGATGCAAACTAGAAATACTTTATCCCTATTGTTAGAAGATATTGAATTACGAGATAATAAATTAAACGATAATACGTTTGATATTTATTTTGATTTTCAAACACAAATGTTTCATGCGTTTGAAAATGATGTTCCAAAATCATTAGAAAGAGAATTTGTTTACGAGTTAACTGATTCAGAAGAAAAAATATCCAAAGAGCATAGAGAAGAAATTTTAGACTATTGTTTAAGTCGTTATATTGATGAAGATTCAGTTGGTTTAGGCGATATTTTTGTACATGGTAAATACATCAAACAAGTAATATTATAATTACAATTATTATGTGGAAAGAAACCGATTTTATATTACTCCCAATTGAATCAGACAATAAACCAAATGAATCATTATCAATTTGGTATTTTGAAATCCATAACGAATACCAAAATTTAGGTTTAAGTCGTTTATTGTGTGATGCAATGTGTAAGTATATGAAAAATAAAGGATTAATGCTTTATACTTCATATTATACTGAAATAGGCAAACTCAAAATATACAAATTGTTTAACGAATATTGCAAAAAATACAAAATTAGATTTTTCGACAGAGACGGAAAATACAAATCTGATTATATAGAAAAAAAATACGACTTAATGACAACCTTTAGTTAAATTGATTCGTATAATATAGTATATTAAAACAAATAAGATGAAAATCGACAACACAATAATTGAAGTAAGGGAATCAAGTTCTAAAGTTTCAAAAACGTGTAATGGTAGAATACCCATTATTTGTTTAACTCCATACGAAAAGAATAAAGCATATTATGGTATTCAATTTTGGACTGATGAAATGATTCAAATAGGCACATCAAGATGTACAGATAATACAATCAGCACTTTTATTGAAAAATTATAAATATGGAAAATAACTTGTTGGATCGAAAACCATTTCAATTGAATGGGTTTAAAGTAAAATTTTCAAACCTATACAGTAAATGGCAAGTATCGAAAGATAAAAAAGTATTGGAAGAATTTTCCACTAAAGAAAACGCAAGGATTTTTTGCCGTTTAAACAAAAATAATTAACTATACTATTATGGACTTGACTAAGTATAAAACAATTCAAACCCATATATCAAACATAAAACCATTTGATACAATACTCCATACTGATGGTTTAATTAGAACCGTATCTAACTCAAACATTAAACAAGATAAATTTATGGGTGTAAGTTTGTTTGGGGATAGTTATAATTTAGGTTATAAACTTGTAACTAAAATAATTATTTAGTTTAACACAACAAAACTTTAGGTTTGGACGTATACCATATTATATAACACAACATCTATTAAAAACAATTATTATGATACAAATCGTAGAAGTTCAAAAAGGTGAAATAATAAACATTATTCAAACCTATAAAACCATATCAACTACTATTGAGTTGAAAGCACGTACTAAGATTGAAAAACTACGTACTAAAGTTAAATATCGCAATTCAAGTTTGATTTATATTAATTAAAACCTAAACGATTATGGGTAATTTCAAATATTGTACCATTGAATTTGATACAAAAAAACAGGCTAAAAATAGAGCCAAACTTATTGAAGGTGAAACTAAAATAAATAAAACCCTTAACGGCAAATTTACGGTATCGTTTAATTAATTACCAAATATCGCAACCTCAATACTATTATTTTCGTATACAACTAAAACAACAAATTTATGTACTACCAATTGACAGATTCAGACACACAAGAAAATTTAGGTTTAATCAAAGCTATTAAATTAGTAGATAACCTAGATGAAGAAATAGAACAATCATGGAATGATTTTCATGTTTTAGAGGAACACGAATTAGATAATTGTGATATTGCTGATTTCGTTCAATGGCACAATGAAAACTATGTAAGCCAAATCGAAAGAATTTTTGTAGAAGTAATTTAATTAAAAACAAATAATATTATGGAAAACTTAACACACATCTTTACATTTTATTGTATTATTTTTTGTTTGTACATGTGTTTTAGATGGTCAACAAAATCATTAAGTAACTCAATGGTTAAAATATCAATGTTTCTAATGACAATGTTAGGGATATTGATAGAGTTAAAAAAATATAACATAGTGTAACCTTTAATACTGATTACTCGTAAAAGATAGTATAAAACAAAAACAATTTATGAAAACTGTTTCAGAATTCTTTACTTTACTCACACTGGAAATAGATAAACTTTATTTTCCTGATGTGAAATATTATAGAGATAATAAACACACAACTAAAATTCATTACGCAATTGAATGTTTTAATAATGGAGTATTGACTTATGATAAGTTAATACACATATTAGCTAAAAACACCAAAGATACAAAAATGAATATACATAATATCGTATCAAAATATATTGAGGATTTTGAAGGGTTTGAATATATTTTAAAATAATTGGTTAATAACGTAACCTTAATAACTGGTTTACGTTAAACAATCATATAAACTAAATAATTATCAAAAATGTATTACTCATTAGAATTACTAGAAAACAACAAAGGGTTATTTGTTCAAACCACAAAAGAACGTATCAAACATGGTGCGAAAGGTAAAGTGATTTTAGGTTCATGTTTAAAACATGTAGCCGATTCAATCGTAAAAGAAAATTCGTTTTAATTAAAAAATAAACATACTTATAATGGCAAAGCTAAATTTAAATTTCGACAATTTTAATGATAACGACTTAGAAATGTTCGTTAAATTGAAATCAAAAACTAATAGTAACAGCCCAATTAAGGATAAATCAAACAAACCTAAAAGGCTAAATAAGTTCGACAAAAGTTTTTCGATTTAAAATTAAAATAATATTAATTATGAAAAATACTATATCTACTCTAAAACTGGCTTTGGTTTGGTGGAACAATAAATCAAATGAGAAAAAATTAGAATTACACGCTAAGTATTTTCTTAATATAATTGGTATGTTAACTGATACCCAAATAACAGAAATATTTGTACAAGAAACCGCTAACATAGATAAAACAGACATTGAATCAGCTTACTTGATGCAAAATAAAATGACAACAATAACTAAATTGAGATTAATTGAACTTTCTTTAAAGGTTTGGAACGCACAAGGTTTTAACGGCTCTTTTGAACAAAGAGATTTAGGTTTGAAATATTTTCCTAATGAGTTTGATATTCATTTTGATAATTGCATTTTATACATCTTATCAAACGAAGCTTTCATTTGGTGGAACAGTTTAAAAAACTATTACTTACAAGGCGAATTAAGTAAAAAATATTTTAATTCAGAAGTTGGTGTGAATTATAATTTGTTGGTTGACAACGAAATTGTTTACATCTATCTAATGGAGAAACTAGAAAAAAAACCAAATAAAATTGAAACTAAACAAACTGAACAAATAAATGAGGAAAAATTTAAAACCTTTATTAGTTTGCTTGAAAGCTTCGATGAAAATTTGAAATTTAATTGTTTCATTGCAACGTTAAAACAAATGAAATTGGATTCAGCAACTATGAACAATATAATGACTTTGGTAGCTTTGAAAGATTTTTAAAAATAATTGCAACCTTAACGAATAGTTTACGTTAAAGATAGTATAAAAAGACACTGCAAAATTTATTTTAGTTTTAATTAAAAAATAATTGTCAAAACACTTGACTTTTAGGTTTGACTAATGTATATTTGCATATAATTATTTTATACATCTAAAAACAATAAAAATTATGAAAAGTTCTGACATTTTGTTGGCGGAAAAAAAGAAAAGCGATTACAAGGTTAGTCACGTACCAAACCTAATCGTGTCGTTTTTCACAATTGTATTTGCTATTTCAATCGTTTTTGAAATAAGAGACATAATTGGAGAATTTATCTTTTTGGTTTTATCGTTATTTTTGGGAACTTTCCTAATATTTAACGAGTACTTAAAGGTGAATGAATTAAAACACTATTTCAAAAGAAATGGTAAGGGTAATTTGGCTATCCTTATTATTACTTTTAGTTTAAGTGTTGGCTTGTCTGTTATTGGTGTTTACTTTTGGGTTGATAAAACCTATAAAAGTGATGTTAATAATAAACTGGTTGAAATTAATCAAACTGATTCGCTAAATACTGTATTGATGCGAAATGTTGAGAAACTAGATGTTAAATACGATTTAACTCTTAATTCTCAATACAAGCAAGAATATAGTAATTTAGAGTTTAACAAAAAAGAACTCCGTTTTGTTTGGAAGAAACAGGACAGAGAACCCATTTTAAATAAAATTGAAACAATCGAAAATAATATTAGATTAATTCAAAATGATTTAGAAAAGAAGAAACAAAACGAGATTAAGGCTTTAAACAATAAACATAAAGCTACGATTGAAAGTTTAACATCTTTGAAGGGTTTAAATGAATCAACAACAAATAAGAATAAATTTATTTGTTATGTGATTATTCTGTTAACTTTATTGAATGATTTTGTTGCTATTATGTTTGCCAAAATGACAGCTACAAAGGAGTTATTGAAAGAGACATTTCTTTCATCCGATAAGGTAAAAGAGTTTTTGGAATACAGGCAATTTGTTAAAACGCTATTGGCTGAAAACAAACCAAAAACAACTTTTCATATAAATGAAATTATGGAAATTTCAGGTTTAGAATACAAAAAAGCTAAACATTTATTATTTACCGTACTTAGTGCGACCAAAATAGTAAAAATATCTGAAAAATCCACAATAACCATTTTAATGAAAAAAGATGAAGGTTTAAAAGCACTAGAGGATTATTACGATAATTACTTTAATGTTTAATAAAACCTAAATTAAATTAAAAGTAAATGAGGTTTGATACAACGTAATAATTGTGTCAAACCTTTTTTATTTTAAAAATAAACAGATTTTATCGCAACCTTAACACGTTGGTTTACGTATAAATTAGTATTATACAACAATTTTAATTAAAATACTTAATTATTATGAGACTTACAGAAAAAGATTATTTAGATATTTCAGCTAAGGAAATTAAAGAAGCTATTTTAAATGATGGTAGCAAGGTTAGAATTTTCATTTCAAAATGTAAAAATCTATGCCAATTTTTACCTAACAGTAAAACCAAAGGTAAGCTATTAAATGAAGGAAACATTTTAAGTTTGGTAACTCCAAAACCTAAAAAAAGCGAAGATGAACTTGAATATAAAATCATTTCTAAATTTAGAAAAGAAGCTTTAAAATCAAGTTTCAAAAATAATTTCATTCAGGATTGTTTAAATTTACCTAGTAGCTTTGACCAATGGGTTAAAGAAGGTAAAAAATCAGCCTATGAATATAATGTCACAACTGGTTGCAAAATAACTGGCGATTTAATTTCAATTGAAAGTATTTGCAAAAGATTAAATCCATATCACTTTGAGGAAATTAAAAAAGCTATCAAAACCAAAACACCATATAAAACTGGCACATTTAACTATAATGGTTATGATGGTTCAATTTCACTCGAAATAAAAGATGATGGAACTTTCAAGGGATTTTTCAGCAAAGAATACAAAGGTACTGGAAACGGTTATTATTACATATTAATCAATGATAAGTATTTTATTGGTTATGATGTTGATTAAATTAAAAAATAAATCGCTATAATCACAACCTTTAATAATTCTTTGCCGTATACATACTCATACGTTTTAAATTAAAACAAAATGATACAACAACAATTTTTATCGAAACTAAGAAACCGTAAATGTATTAATGTTTTTGATACTAAAGAGAAAACATTTATGAAAATACAACTCAATAAAAAAGAAAATTTTATTTGTTGGGAACGGTACGTATCAAAGGACAGACAAAATTGGGTGTTACATAACTCATACTTATCATTGCACGATATTGAAAACATATTAAATAAAATAAGAGAAAACATAATCGAAAAAAATAAATCGGTTTTAGCGTAACCCAAACCTAAAACTATCCGTATACAATTATATATCATTTAAAATCATTTTATCATGAAAAAATCATACGAGGAATTAAGAGAAGAAAAATTCAATTCAATCTTAATTAAAAAACAAACTAGTAAATAAAAATAAAATACTTTGGGTTTGATGTAACAAAATGTCAAACCTAAACGTATACTTACTGGTAAGACAATAACAATTTAATTAAAACATCTAAAATTACTCAATACCAATGGAAGCTTTCAAAAAAATATCTGACATAGAAAAACACCTTAAATTAATTGAAACAGTTAATAAAGGCACTTATTTTGAATTCAGCAAAGAAAACTACATTAGTAAACTTTTTTCACAATGTAATACTTTAGGTTTGGATAAAAGTATCAAAGATACATATCTTTCAATGTTCGATTTAATTCGTTTAGATTCAATTGATTTAATCAAAGAAAAATTCAATGAATTTTTTAATCAATTCTCAAACGTTGACAAAGAACTGGAATACTTACAAATATTATCATTGGCACATCATTATGTAAGAATGAGTAGTATTGAAACCGAAAAGGTTTTATTAAAAGCTAAAGGGTTTGAAATAATAGAGCCACAAACTAATGTTGAAAGCGGTGTAATGTTAGTTTACGATTTATCTAAGATGAATAAAAAAATATTGAAATTAAATTCATATAGATATAATTACGAACAAACAAACGTATTAAGAAAATGGTTAAATGATGAATCAATTGATTTATCTAAATACATAACAGGTCAAAACATAAATCCTGAAAATGGAAGTATTAAACGTTTTCAAAACGGAAACATTGAAATAACTCACAAAAACGTAAATCAAGAGTTAAAACAAAAACTATACGAGTTAATTAAATTAGAAAATAAAAAATGTCATTTAGCAATTAAAATGTAATTATCGTAAATATGGAAAAGGCAATAGAATTAATTAAAAATAAAATTAAATCATTAGAAATTGATTTAGAAATGCCATATCAAGGCGAACAAGCTTATAGAGAAATAAATTACGCAATAAACCAATTAGAAGATTTATTGTTTGAATTTGTCCAAAATTCGTAACCTTTAATAAACCTTTGCCGTATATATCTATATACAACGATTAATTTAAAACCCAATACCAATGGATAACAAGAAAAAAATATTGGAAGAAATTTTTGTGTCAAAATACACAGATACAAAACACAAAACTAATACTAGCCCAAAACCATTAAACGAAACTCTAATCAACGAATTAGAAAATGGTATCACAAGCGAAAAACTTTTCGATCTAAAAAAAATAGTTGATATATATACGTATAAATCACAAATAACAATACACGGAATTTTTAAAGATTGGAACGTCAATAGGTTTGGCGGTTATCAAAACGTAGTATTAAACAAAAACAACTCAATAGGAGTAAGGTATACCGCAATTGATACAGAAAAAAAAGAACAACTAAAACAATTATTAAGATTTATTAATTCTGAATTCAGAGTGCAAACTGATTCAAAAGGTTCAATTGTATTTAAAACCATACGAACCGAAAATAAAGAAAAGGCTTTTGAAATCTACAAAGAAATGGCAGAAGAAAAAAATAACATAATGAAATGTGATTTTTTTGGAACTGTTAACGTACAAGTATATAATTATCTTGGAATGTTTTATATTGATTTAATTATCAATTTAGATGCAATTTTACAAAATGATATTGCAAAGTTTTTCAATACACTAACAAAATCTAAAATCTATACAAACGTTCTGAATGAATATAACGTTTATTTAGAAAACGAAAAAATCAAAAACAGTCAAAAAGCAATTGAGTTTGAAAAGAAACGTTTAGAAATGAAACAACAATCAAACCAATTAAAAGAAAAAATAATAGCCGATTATAAAACAAATGGTTTTAAATTAATTGAAAATATTACTAACATTGGTCAATACACACAAATATTAAACGAAACAACTTTTAAGAACGTTATTGTATCGAAATCCTTTGGTAAGTTAATCTTTAAAGTATCTGAACGTTGTAATACCATTGAAGCAACTAAAACCGCTACAATGCCAAATAAAGGAGTAAGCGGTACAAATTTGAAAGGTTTGTTTATTATTAATTAAAAAAATATATTGTTATACTTATTGTCGCAATAACGTAACCAAAAATGTTTTCTTTACGTATACTCCTATATACTCATTCAAACCTATTTTAAAAACAATTTCCAAGTATGAAAACAATTGCAGAATTAAAAAGAAAACTAATAGTAGGTACAAAATTACATGCTTTTAACCATTGGTTAAATCAAGATTTGGGAGTACGTGAAATTGGACACGTTCAATCAAATTCATTCGCTTTCAATACAGAAAAAAATGGTGAAATAGTCCTTTCTTGGTGTATGTACCCAAAAACAAATGAAGTTGTTTTTCCAATTGATAATGAAAATCAATTCATAATCATAAATCCTGACAACAAAAAACAAATATTGACTTATACGTTTGTTTAAAAGTAATTTAATTAAAAATAAAAACTATTATGACTATCAAAAAATTCGACTACTCGAAATCAAATGAAGATATATTCTATAAACTGATATATCCAATTTATTCCAAAGACTTTCTATTTGGCAACAACTACGAAAAATTTGCCTTGTTAGTACATTCAACTTTTATTCTTAACTCAATTCAATGGGAATACATACTTGAACATTGGGAATTAAAAGAAAGTTTATTATCATACGAAACCATTTAAAATTAAATTAAAAAATAAATCAGCATAATTGTAACCAAACCTAAAACTATTACGTATATAACTGTATACTCAAACAGTTTAAAACAATTGTTCCCTATTGAATATGGAGAAGCAATTGATGAAATAAATTACTAAATATACATATATAACAATTGGTTTTCAAACCTAAACATTCTTATGTATGAATCTTTATATTAAGAAAAATCAATTATAAGTTTGATAATCAAGTAGTTATATTGAATTAAATTCATACTAAATAATATTTATACTAAGAAACATTCTTATTTAAAACCAATTATAGGTTTGAAAAATCATATTAATAATTTACATATATAAAAAATTACATACTAGAAAAAATTACATATATAAAAAATTACATACTAGAAAAACAATCTATTAGGTTTGGGTTTGATACATATCAATTCAATATAAATAAATATGATGTTTGTAGTCCCCTCAAACCTAAAATTTTTCATTTTTTTAAAAATTTTTATGAAATTTTTTTCATATATAATAATCTTAATAGGTATCAAACCTAAACCTTTATTCATATCAAACCTAAAATGTTAAGTATTTAATAATCAGCATATTAAATAAATTTCATATATAATTATGTCCATATTAAAAATGTTTCATGTGGAACAAAAATCATTTTAGGTTTGGGTTTGATAGGTTTTGTTTTAATTAAAAAATAAAAATAGTTTGGGTTTGATGTAACAACCTTTTTCAAACCTAAACGTATAGAGTATTATAAAGCAATTAAAACAATTAGAGTTATGTTAGTAAAATCACAAAGAACCTATTCAAATTATAATACTGGTGAAACCTTTGAAATGTTCGTAGATTCAGACACACACAATAAGATATTGATAAATCCTATTAATGGAGAAAAAATTACCGCTTTTGTTTTATGTGCCTTTGATGCGATTGAATACAAAACGAATAAAGGAAAAATTATAGGTTTGAGTATGGGTGAATTTTTACCAAACCCAAACAATATTATCACACATAAGCGTTTTTTAGGGTTTAAAAGGTTTGTTAAATTATAATTTAATTAAAAAGAAATGATAAAATTAAATAAATTTCAATGGTTCTTAATTCAAACCTTATATTGGTTTGGTGTATTTTTTATGTTTTATTATATTATAGATACCATTGGTTCTGTATTATAAAAATACGAGTTTAACCTTATAACCTTTTAGGTTTGAAACTCGTATACTCATATAATTATGTTCCACAATTATTAAAAACAACACAGTTATGAAACCACCATAAAAAACAAATTTAAAAATATTCAATTAGGTTTGAACTATTCTTGAATGAAAGGACAGATGAAATGTTATTCGAGGGGAGTATTTATTAGAGAACCAATTAAACCCATAATATTTTGGTTTAGATACAATTATGATAATCACTCTGGTCGCATAAACTTTTTTCGTTCCTCTTACTTGCCAAACCTAATTGAGCGTTCATACTATCTTATACGTAAAGGTTTGTAAAAGGTTATAATTTAGGTTTGAAATTAATTAAAAAATAATTGGCAATTAGTGTAACCTTATTTACTGGTTATCGTTACTATACTAAACAATCATACAATTTAAATTTAGGTAATTATGGCAACTCGCTCAAACATTGGAATTTTAAACAAAGATAATACTATCACTAGTGTATATTGTTATTGGGACGGCTATCCAAGTCATAACGGTAAAATCTTGCTTGAAAATTATAACACAGAAGAAAAGGTACGTGAGTTATTGAAAGAAGGTGATATTAGTTCACTTGAACCAAATTGTACCAAACCTGAACTTCATTCGTTTGAAAACAAAATTGATGGTTATACGGTTTATTATGGTAGGGATAGGGGCGAATTAGATTCACATATCAAACCTAAAACTGATTCAGCCTTATTAAAACAAAAAATGTTTGAGAATGATTATGGGTATTTGTTTGACACCAATACTAACCAATGGTTATTTTTAAATGGTCAATTGAAATATTCAGAGTCTAATTGGATTCCATTAACAATGGAACTTTGTGCTGAATAATTTGTTTCAATTAATTTCAAACCTATTAATCCTTATCTATATTAATTTATGGGTAAGGATTAATTTTTGTTCATCTTAACTCATTGAATACCATTATAGGTTTGATTTAAGACACTATCTCAATGAAAACGATACAATATACCAAAAAAGATTTTGATGGCTTGGTGGTACTTTAAAATCGTTTTTAAAGGTATTAGTGTTTATTGGTAATAGTATCTAAACCTAAATTATTATTTGATTGATATAGGTTTGGGTTTGAAACAGAATATTATTTTATAAAATTGTATTATTTCAAGAAAAATAAAAGTTCTATATAGTTAACAAAAAAATGTAAAATTATAATAGGACAAAATAAAGAATTAAGCTTTTATTTTAATTAAAACGAAACCTTTTTAAGTCAATAGAGTATTACTTAGTAAGGCGTAAATATCAAACCTATACAATTATGCAACTTACAAAATATCGCACCAAAGGTAATAACGTAGTGGAACAACTTCATAACGCAAATATTATCAGTAAACAATTAAAACTTATTAATTCTGATTCAACCTTAAAAGATTATGGCGAACCAATACCCTACATGAAAAATGTATTATTCAATTCAAATTTATGTATATATATGGGTTCTATTCAAATAAAAAATGATAATGGTTCTGTACATACATTACCATTTTTAAACACAAACGAATTCAAATTATGTTTGGGTTTGACAGATAGACCAAAACTAAAACAGTTTAAACCAACTTACATAATAATACCTGATTATATTGTTAATTTATTGTAAAGATAAATTAATTAAAAAATAAATCGCTTTTAGTGAAACCTTTATTACTCTATACCGTTAATATACTCAACACTCACAATTTAAATTTTAAAAATTATGCCACGTAACTATTTCGCTCAAGAGTCAAACCTTTCATGGGATGTTACAAAATCACCAATAGTTGTAAATGACAAAATTGTTGAAAGTCATTTCGCACTAACAAGAAACGACAACAACGAAATTTTACAGATTCACAAACAGTCATATAACCCTTTTGAAAACGTTGAGTTTAGAAACCTTTTGGATGAAATGCAAAAAATAACCAATTTTGAAAACATGAGTTTTCAAGAGTACAAAGGCGGTAACGTTGTATTAGGTTATTTAGAAAACAATAGCAAAGAAGCCCTAAAAGTGAATGGGTTTGATGTAAACAAATACCTAGTACTTGGTAATTCGCATGATGGAAGCAAAGGTATATTTTTAGGAACGTCTGAAATTATGTTACGTTGTATGAATCAGTTTGGACATATCGTAAAGTCAGATATTATCAAACATACAAAGAATAATTCAGGTAAAATTGATGACTTGAAAAGAGCGTATGAAAGTTATTTCATTGAACTGGAAAAAATGACTTTGGTTTACGCAAAGATGGCTAAAGTTACAATTGATAAGGGTTTGATGGAATCACTCACTAAACGTTTATTCGATGTGGCTGAAAACGAGGAAATTTCTACACGTAAAAGTAATTTGATCTTTGACTTCCAAACCTCACTAGCTAGAGAAACAAATGAACTTGGTAATAATGGGTTTGGGTTTTTTCATGGTGCTACTCATTACACTAGCCATAAATTGAAAGGTGAAAACGTATTTGGGAATATGTTTGGCACTGCAAACAAAATCAATGAAAAGGCATTAGGTTTGGTGATGGAATTGGTATAACTTAATATATTTGAAAAGGTTTGGCATATTATTTGTGCCAAACCTTTATTATTTCTTATTGGTTTAGTAGTGTTAATGTTCAAACCTAAACGATTATAATTATGGTTTGAATAACTACCATCAATTTTGGTTTGATAGGTTTAAAACGCAAATAATAAAGGTTAAATTAATTAAAAATAAATATCGCTATAATTGAAACCCTATAATAATCGTTTGCGTATAAGAAGTAAGCGCAACGATTAAAAACACCACTATGAAACCACCATAATTAATTCAATTAATTTAAATCCAAAATGTTTAGGTTTGGGCTAGGCGTGAACGCAAGGAACGATAAAAGTTTATGCGACAGGAGTATTTATCAGAGAACCAATATAAAAAAATATATTGGGTTTTAAATTAATTAAAAAATAAATCAGCATAATTGTAACCTTATCAAACCAATACCGTTAATAGTATTATATATTCAATCACAAACCTTTTTAATTTTACGGCACATGGAAACCCTCATAGCTAAAATAACTGATACCATAAAAAACCAATTACCTAGTGATAAATTTTATGTTCAGGTCAAACCTTATAAGTGTGTGTTTAGTAAAAACGATATTGCTATTGTAATTGCTGCTAAACCTTATGATGGTTTGAATGGTGTGCAAATGGTTAGTCTATCACTCAATACCAATACGATGGAATTAAACGTACAGGGGTTTGGTGGAAATGGTGGGCAAAGCATTTATAGGAAACCAAACCTAAACGACCCAAACGAAAAATGGTTAGCTATGAAAAGCGAACGTGTTACTTTTAGAACACCTAAACCAACAGAGGAAAAAGTTTTAAAGTGTATTGAAACCTTTACGGCTAATTACGTTAATAAATTGATTGAATTCAAAACAGTATTGATGTATCAAGAAAAAGTCAACTATGATGAACTGTTAGGATATACTATGTAAATCGAATTTGTATCAAACCCAACCTTTAAAATTTCAAACCTAATGAACCCAATACACTATTATATCATAACTACCATAGCATTTATTATAATGCTTCTAACAGTAAATCGTAGAGGTTTAATAGCTAATATTATTACAGTCCTTTGCGCTTTCATTGGTATAACAGCTATGATAACTTTTTACCAATTACATAGATAATTTATTTTGTACCAAACCATAACCTTTTTTAGGTTTGACTCGTATAACAAAGTGTAATCGTATTCATCAAACCTATAATTTTACGGCAAATATGGCAAAGCTAAAAGTAAAAATAAAACGATAAATAAAACCATTGTAAGGTTTGATGTAACCTTTTCAAACCTATATCGTTAATACACTCATACAACATCTAAATAAAACAACTACTATTATGTTCACTCAAATAAACAATGACTCAAACGGAAACCCACGCTATGTTTGTAACCACATAGAAGTATTAACCAATGATGAAGCCAGTACGTTATCGTTTTGGGTTAATTCAAAAAATGGTATATCTGAACGTTACGCAAGAGCCATTAGTAAAGCCAAAACTATTGGTGGTAAAAAATATCATACTAAAGATTTTGGTGGCGGTTTAGTCTTTCAAGCCGTTAACCTCAAAGACTTAGAAAATCAAATAAAAGAACTCGCTAAATAATTAACGCTACAAGTGTAAGACCAAACAGTAACGTTAACATTTTATCATATCAAATTTTAAACAATATTGGTTTAGGTTTGATATGATATTTTTTTTATACCACAACACATGAACAACAATCGTTATATAAGGTTTATATATGTAATAAACTTATTAGGTTTGATTAGTTACAAAATTATTTTCATGGGTTTGATGCGTGGATTAGATATGGTTTAGGTTTGATATGTAACCCCCTCATATCCCGCCACTTACCCCACCGCCACCGCCAGTAGATACGGTACAGGGGCTACAAACGCAGAACTTTGTGAAAATTTTGAATAGGGGTGGGTTAATTTATGTGGTCTACTAAAAATTTTTTGGTTACTTTTTCAAACCTAAAGCTATTTATATAAAACAATTAATTATGAATGGTAAATTTTTAGAATTAGAAGAAGCAAAAGAATACCTTAAAGGTTTAGGTTTAATTAATAGTAGTGATTGGATAAGATATTGTAAAAATAAACTTAGACCAAATAATATACCATCAAACCCAAATATATTCTACAAAAATAGTGGATGGATAAGTTGGGAAGATTTTTTAGGTGATAGTAAATATTATACTTATGAAGAAGCGAAAAATAAATGTAAAAATATAGGGGTTGTGAATTCTGAAGATTGGAGTATTTATATTAACTCAAAAAATAGAGATATCAAAATCCCAACAGAACCTAATAAACATTATAAAAATAAAGGGTGGGTAAGTTGGCAAGAATTCATACCTACATATGAAAGAAAGAAATATGTTAAAACTAAAATAAGAACTCATAATTTTACCTCATATTGTGAAGCTCGTAAAATAGTATTAGGTTTGAAAATTAAATCAATTTTTCAATATCAAAGAGGTGAGCATAAAAATTTTTTAAAATTAAATAATATACCGAGCAATCCAGATAAAGTGTATAAAAATGAAGAGTGGGTTAGTTGGAGTGATTTCTTGGGTTCTGAAATTAAAACTCCTCGTAATTCTAAAGGAGTTGAATTTTTAAATTATGAAGAAGCTAAATTAGTTGTAAATAAATTAAAATTAAATAATGTTAGAGAATGGGAGAAATCTATCAAACCTATAAATATCCCATATGAACCTCATAATTATTACCGTAATAAAGGATGGGTAAATTGGCAAGAATTTTTAGGATATGAGAAAGCGAATCATATGAGCATTAATATTAGAAATAATAATTTTTATACTTATGAAGAAGCTAAAGAAGCTGTTAAAAACTTAGGTATAAAATCGGCTAGTCAATGGGATAGTAAATATACAAAAGATAAAAATTTCGATACTAGATTACCTAAATACCCTAAAGATTCATATAAAAATAAAGGATGGATTAGTTGGAGCGATTTTTTGAGTTTTGACATTGAAGGGTATTGGAAGAAAACATTTCATAGTTATGAAGAAGCAAAAAAGATTGTTCATACTTATGAATTCATTAGTATAAGTGAGTGGAATAGAAATTATAATCAAACCGATATTAGGTTTGATAAATTACCAAGCGAACCAGATCGAACATATAAAAATAGTGGTTGGGTTAGTTGGAGTGATTTCTTGGGTGTAAGTTATGTAGGGCAAATTAAATATAACTTTTTACCATTTGATGAAGCTAGAAATTATATGCACAAAATTGGTTTAAATAATTTATATGAATGGGAGAAATTCAAAAAAGATGGTATAAAGCCTAGTTTTATACCATCACAACCAGAAAGAACTTATAAAAATAAATTTAAAGGTTATATGGATTTTTTGGGATATCAATATAATAACAACCAAAAATCTTTAGGTGAAATATCAATTATGGATTATCTTACTAAAAATGATATAAATTTTGAAATGGAAAAAACGTTCGATGGTTGTATTAATAAATTACCATTAAGGTTTGATTTTTATTTAATTGATTCCAATATATTAATTGAATATGACGGTAAACAACATTATGAATCGACTGAAATTTTTGGAGGTGAAGAAAATTTTAAACTAACTAAAATAAACGATAAAATAAAAAATCAATGGGTGTTGGATAATAATTATAAATTAATTAGAATACCATATTATAGATATAAAAGAATACATGAAATATTAGACTATGAGTTATCAAACCCAAACCTATAATCTTTATATATACATATATATCTTTATTTATGATGAGTTTTCAAACCTATATTACAACTAATATAGGTTTGAAATAATGTTTGGGTATAGGTCTTAATTTAGGTAGTCAACAAAAATTATTAATATTTTTTTATACTTTATCAATAACAAACAATCCTAATAATTTTGCGCCATGAATTAAATCATTCAACTTAATATCGAACATTAATTTATTATCACTGTTATTTTTAATTATATGAGTACCATAAAGGTAGTTTATTTCTTTGCAATGTTCCACTAGCGCTTCGAACAAAATATTCGGTTTTAAGTTTTGTTTGGCTTTGATATGAGCGAATTGAATAAACATGGATTTGAAATTAATAGTATTATCATTATCCATATTTATATTAATTGTTTATTATTTAAATAATGTCCATTGACATTTAGTATCAGCAATGTATGTTGTTTCGCCTATTTCTTTAACATAAAAGACCATACCATGAGCATTTTGTAATACTCCATCTTCACGTTTTATGATGGTGTTATAAGTTATATTACCAGCTTTATCTGACGATGTGTTATGGGCTAATATAACGCATTTAACACTATGGGTTTTACATTCGCAACCAAATAATATTAAAGGTATGGTTATAATTGGTATTAATTTATTAAATTTCATTATCCATAATTTTATTAGTGATCCATTTATAAAACTTTGTTGTATCTGGTAAATAATAAACATCATTACCATCTTTATCTTTCATTGGGTTTTCTTTTCTATATAATTCTTCTAATGGTTTTAATTCTAATGTTGGTTTATTGAATAGATCATAAATACAATCATTTACATATTCAGCATATTCATCCATAGCGTTGAATAGATTTCCAAACCTATCTTGTAGAAATTCTAACTCTACATTACTGAGATGTTTTAATAATATTTCTTCTTTTATATTTTCCATACATTATTTAATTTTACTACAATCGTCCCATCTATTCATTAGGTTATTCCAAACCAAAAAATTGTTATATAAATCTTCATATGTTATTAATTTTACACCGTTTTCATAATGAGCTACCGTAACACCTTTTTTGCTTACTGATGTTGGGAATAATATTATTTCATCAGAAAAAAGATGTTTTTGTTTTATAATTGAGTTATAAAACCTTTTTTGATCATTAATATAATCCAATGGAATTAATATTGGTTCAGGTTTTATTCTATAAACAAAATTTTTCCAATCCCAAGATGGGTTATTTGTTTTAACCCAATTATCAGGTGCGTCTTGAAATTCTATTTCTTTTCCATCGACATAAGCTTGCATTATGCTGATCATTCCTATTGTATTATCATCATCTTCCAACATAATAATTAATATTTTAATGCGAAATATTCTTCTAATGTTTTTAATTTATCGTTAGCTGAAGCTAATTTATCTATCCAAACATCATGTTCGTTTAAAATATCCGAATGTTCACCAATACCTACGGTGTCATTAAAATAGGTTTGCAATATAGCTAATGCTTCTTGAATTTGCGATTCGTATTTTAGTTTTAAAGCTTTGTAATAATTCGAACCTTTTTTTTCTATTAGTATTTTTTCCATGATAATTATTTAGTTTTATTGTTATTTATTTTCGTTGTTTGTTTAATTCCTTTTCTCATCAGAAATAACATATCTATATACTCTGTAACATCGTTTAATTCTAGTGGTCTGTTGCCAATAAATTTAATTGTTCCATTATTATTAATGAACATTAATGTGAAGCAAGTTTCGTGGTTTTTAAAACAATTTTTATGAATTTTAAAATTATGTATTGGGTCAACATAAAATTCATCATTTGCATCATACAATATAAATTCGTTTTCTCTACCATAGTAATGGTTTGGTTGCCACTTTACGATTTCAAACCTAATAACATTATTAATATTATTTTGGTTTGAAGATGATAGTAATCTCATTTCTATGTTGTTACGTCTCATAAAAAATATATATTTTTTATTTCTTATACGATTTTAATGCATTATTAGAGATATGAATATAGGTTTGAGACCCTCTAAATTCATCAATACTATTACAATTACTATAACTACATGCTGATTTAAGATAGCTATCTAAATTCTCAACCCATTTTAATACATTGTATTTTATTTTAACAATAGTTGTTATACCTTCACTAGTTCTAATTTCATTAGATTTTTTGCCAAACACATCCCTTTGCACTTCTTTCGTACTCATGCCTCTATATTTACGATAAAGATAATTTTTTAATATTTTAATTCCAAATAATTGTTCTTTTATTTTAGTAACATTTACTCCGCATAAATAAACATTTGAACAAGCTTCTATTGATTGGGCGAATATATTACCACACATTACATAATCAGCACCTAGGTTTATTAGTTTAATGATGTCATCAAAGTTTTTAACTCCACCATCAGCTATTATTTTTGGTAGATTATTATTTCCATGACTTTCCAAGTTTTCTTTTATGTCATATATTTCTTTAATAAGCGATCCCATAGGATAGAAAACCCCTGTGTTAGAGGCACTTGTACAAGCAGAACCATTGCCGATTGAGCATCTAATTGAATCTATATTGGTTAATATTTCTGACCAAACCTTATATGTTTGAGGGTTTGCGATATTACCAACAACTACAGGAACATTTGGATAATCACGTTTAAACGTTCTAAGTTCATCCATCAGCTTTTTCATTGCGCCTTGAGCGATATCAATCAATATTCCTGTATTGAAATTATAGTTAAAGTTACGATGAATGGTATTTTCATTTATCTCCACTAATTGATCTAAAGATATAGAAGTATAATCATAACGAGATTTATCTCCAACATTAAATTTAAAATGATGTAAATATTCTGGAATTAATTCTTTTTGTCTTATACTAAATGTAATTAAACCTAAACATTTAAATATTTTTGCGTTATCATCATTTATGACTGAATCCATTGGAGCAATCATTATTGGGTACTGGTCTTGATTGTTTTTGATTACTACTTGTGATCTTGAACCAATGTTTGATATTGGCGCTGGTATTAACGTAATATCTTCTAATGCGAATTTAATATTATTAGTCATTTCTGTATCTTTTAATTCTATTAATTGCTTTATTGAATATTTCTGTATCTTTTTCTATTCCAATATGGTTTCTGTTTAGTTTTATAGAAGCTAAATTTGTCGTACCAGAACCCATACAATTATCAAGTACTAAATCATTTTCATTAGTATAGGTTTTAACTAACATTTCCAATAATGCTAATGGTTTTTGAGTTGAATGTAGATTTTCTTTTTGTTTATCACTAGCGAATATTTGTACACTTCTTGGATATCTTTCAGTAGAATCATAATCTATAAAATCATCACATTTACCATAAATCAAACCTGTACTTGTATTTCTCTTGTGAATGGCTGTACTAACTTTCCTTACATGTCCAGTTGTTTTCTGTGGGTTATATATTGGTAATTTATCATAAAATACCAATATATTTTCGTGTGCTTTCATTGGCATTTTTTTAGCATTCAAATGGCCAGTTGCTTGCGTTTTCTCCCATATCCATTCGTATTTTAACCATTCTAAATTAGAACAACCAAGTATTTTATCAAAAGGTGTTTGACCGAATAAAATTATAACACCATTAGGTTTTATGATTCGTTTATATTGTAACCATAATTTTTGTAAATCTAAAACTGAATCCCATTTACAGTTTGTTGTCCCATAAGGTAAGTCAGTTATAATTGCATCAACGCTTTTATCTTTTATAAAAGGAAATACATTAAAACAATCAGCGTTAATAAAACTATTTGAAGGTAAATTATCAAACCCAATAAGTTCGTTTATATTTTTATATATATTAATCACTAATTATTAATTAGGTTTAAAGTTTCTAAAATTCCTGTTGAGAGTGCTTCTTGGTATGTTTTAAAATTACTTTTATAAACAGAATTACACACAGATACGTTAAATGTAGTGGGATATGGATTAGTACTTATCTCTATTAAAATATCATATTTTTCTATTAACCACAATTTAATTTCACATAATAATAAATAAATATAGATATTATCCACATTCATATTTTCTATATTATTAATAAAACAATTAAAAGAAAATTCTGTTATGAAAGTATATGGGTTGAATTCTAATTTTTTAGCTAAAATAGATATTTCTTTTAATTGTTTTTCGTTCATTTTATTAAAGTTAATCCTTTGTATAAACCAGCTTCCAATGCTTGTTCATGTGTATCATACCATGTAGAATATTCACCAAGATTGCCAGATTCTTTTATATCAATTCTGTATTGGTGCTTATTTGTGTGCGGGCCAATAAACATAGGAGAAATATAAACACCATGAACTTCTCGCAACCAACGTTGTAAAAGACTTTGTGTACATCTTTCACAAGCATAATCAGAAGTTTCCCTAGTCTTTTCACAAAATATTTCACCGTCTTTTAGGTTATATAAAGACCTAATTTGCCAACCACTTCCTAGTTTGAATCCTTTTTCTTTTGCTAAAACTGCTGTTTCAAACCCAATTAATTGTTCTTCCATAAATTATTCGTTATCAAACCCAAAATACTCTTTAACTTCATCTTCCCCAATATGATCTAATATCTCATCTTTGTTGAAATGTTCTATAATATCTTCAAGATTAAAATTATCCAATATATCAGATTTTTCAACATCGGTTAATGTTACAGAAATATTATAAAAATTAACGGCTTCTACGTTTAGGTTTGAGCATTGGAGTGAGATATCAATTTTATTTTTCATAATTATTATTGTTTATTATTTCCAAACCTTTTTTCAAACCCAAAAGTTTATTTGTATTGGTATCATGGTCATTTAATTCATCCACAATACAACCCCAACTGATATGTTCATTATTATAATCTAATATTTCAAACCCACATGGGTTTGGATTAATATGTAATCCAAATTTATTCCTTATATAATCAAAAGCTTCTTCAAATGTTGGCGCTACTATTGCTGTTGATAAATTATGATTATAAATGTAACCGTTTTCGCTATTGGTGCTAAAATATAAACATTCAGCATTATCATATGCTCTAAAACAAGGTTCATCAAACCCAAGTTGTTTTAAAATTTTTGATTCTCGATAAGGTACAAACATAAATTATATTAATTGATTATTTTATTTGGTGGATCTGAAGCGACTCGAACGCTTAACCTTCTCAGTATGAGTGAGTTGCTCTAACCAATTGAGCTACGGATCCTAATTAATTTTTGTTAAATAATTTCGCTAGTTACTTAAAATATCTACTACGTTTCAATGAGTGTGTGTCGCTGATTATTTATTAAAAATATATTTTATGAGTGCGCTGTTACGCCAAATTGATAAAATATAAGTTATAAAGCTAGTTTAAATTTACTTCCACATAGCACTATATATTTTACGTAGTGGTAATTATCCCACCAGACTTTTGTATTTATCGGACTAAGTAGAGTTTCCTTCTGTTACCAAAGGGCTTTAATAGATCCCGTACTCACAAATTCTTTAAATGATGGCTGCCTCCAAGCCCACATCCTCACAAAATAAATAAATAATGTTTTTACTTAATTAACATACGTTCTAATTCTAGATCAGAAACAGTTGTAATTTTATTTTCTTTTCTTCTAGCCATTTCAGCAAATATTTTTTCGTTATGTTCTTTAGCTTCTCTGGCTTTGGTTTGATTTTCAATAATTTCTTTTTGCGTAAGATAAATATCTTTTAAAATATCAAACCTTAATTGTTCTGTTGCATCTACAACAATGTTGTTATCCAAAAACGATAATTCATCATCATCAGTTTTCTTTAATAATTTTTTAAGGTTTTTAAGACAAGTTGCTTTTTCGGTTTGACTTAGTTGCCATAGTTGTTCAACCGATAATGAACCTTTTGATGTGTTAAATCTTAATGCGATTTGACTAGCTAATTTGTACTTTTCCATTGTTTTTAATTGTTTTAGGGTTGATTGTTTTATTTAGATTACAAATATAAGGATTATTTTAATACAATCCTAATTATTTTTTAAAATTTTATTTTTATTACTCTACGATGACTTCCTTGTAACCTAACTATAAGTTCTTCTTTTATGGTACTATTAAATCCTAAACCAGACAATTGTTGTTTTTTATCTGTTGGTTCTATCATTGTGGTGTTACCTAATATTTCTAAAACTGCTCTATGATTAGCTAATTCACCAATTAAGTTTTCTGCATGAAATGATCTAATAGACGTTGGCGCTTTACAATTATCAAGCGTAAATATATAATGTTTGTTACCAACGTTATTCTCACCCCAATGGTTTGGACTCAAACAAACTAAATTTACTTTATGAAAATTATTTGTTTCAAGGTTATAAATTTCTTTATTAACACCTTCACCTTCTGTTGCTGGTAATAAATGGTTGATAGTAAAAACACCATTTTTAAGTGTTACTTCAGCAACTTGGATATTTTCTTTATAACCTATTGGTTTAGCATAAGCGTATGAATATGATTCACCATTAAATTCTATTTCAGCTTTAAAACCTTTAGAGTTACTGTTTGAATACTGGTTAATCCAAAACTTATAAACACCATCTTTCATTTGAGATAATGAATTAAAATAAATATTTTCAACTTTAATTGAATTAGCATATCCACGATCATCCACATCTAATTGTCCACCACAAGTACTGAATTTATTACCAGAATCTTTTCTGTAACCAGCATCAAACCCAATCTTATATCTGTCTGGTTGTAAACACCAAGCATCCAAATCGCTATGGTCGTTATCATTATCACCCCATATAATTGAGAATCTTAATACACCATCAACTCTTCCACCTTTTGAACTAACCGCTTCTTTAATCTGACTCTTACCAGCAAGGTTTCCATTATATGTCCAAGAATAATTGTTAGACCATTTGAATATAGGTTTTGAATCAAAATCATTAGCTGTTGTTAAACTAACCATATTACCCTCATGTTTGTTAGTTAAGAATGCTTCAACAGAAGTACAATTAGGTAATATGTCAGACATGAATTTATCAATAGTTACTTCTTCTACCCCATCAAACTCACTACGTTTATGGCGTGTGGATGTTGATTTAACGTTATCGAATATACTAACTTCTTTGATGTCTCCTTTTCCAGAATTAATATGTTTGATTTCTGATAATTTAATATCATCAATAGTAGCGTATCTTCTAATAAATGATTGTTCATAACCATTTTCAATCACAAACCTTTTAGCGTCTTCAATTTGACGCTTAGTAATTGGTGCAACTGCTTTCATATAGTTAGCAGGGTCAACACGCTTATTCCAATTCAAACATGCTTTATTAAGCTCTAACCCTTCAGCTAGTTCTGTACATAATACTCCAATTAATTCATTTCTAAATTTAGCTATAGGTAATTTATACGATTTAACCCATAACCAATTTTCTTTTTCTTTAGCTGATAAAGAATCATATTCTCTTTTCAATGGAATTATTTGCTCAATTTTAAACAAATGAGTTGTACCATCCAACAAAGAACCTTGATTAATTAGATCTTTAACCAACATTAATGTATCTAAAGGTATGGTTTCCATTGCTCTTTGAAATACATTCTTATCGTCTCGGTATTGAGCCATCAATGCTTCAGCCGATTTACCAGATTGATCAACAAATAATTTTGGCACATCAACATGAATGTGATGGAAAGTATAAATATCTTTTTCATTTACTACTTTGAATTTATCAACTTCTTCTTTGGTGTAACGTTTATTGTTTCTATTAATCCCTAACCTAAACAATAGATTGTTTTTATTACACTTTTCATAATTCATTTTATTTAATGAATCATATGTTTCAAAAAACACCTCTGTTATTTTAGAACTTGTAATGGTTTTCGATAACGCTTTAACCACTGGAATAAATTCTTCTTCAATATCATCCATATTAATATCAAACATCGACATGATTTTATAATCATTACCAATTGCCACTATATTACCATATCGCCTAACAAAATTAGAACAAGTATTACAAGCGTGTTCACTGCTATTTGGATCTCTAAACATAGGATCATCTTCAAACGATTTTAAATATAAATCCCAAACCTCATGACCACTCATATTGACTCTGAATAATTTTCCAGTTTGACACATCAACTCGAATTGTTCTTGTACTCTTTTTGTAAATTTTTGCATATTAATTGATTGTTTTATTTTATGTTAAAGAAATTGTTTAAAAAATTATTTATTGGTTTAACTTTGTATTCTTTTTTACTTTCTACTGGTGAACCACACATAGAAAAAACGACATAAGTCAATAAGTTAACAATTGGGAGAAATACTAAAATCAAATCGAGTAGATTTGGCTTATTTGAATGCCATATTCCGTCTTCGCTATAAGCTAAACTAATATATTTGCGTAACAAATAAGCAAATAAACAGTATTGGGTCAGAAATATTATTATATTTATTTCCATAGTTATATTATTATTGTTTTAATTACCAATACAACAAAGATAATAATAAGTTTTTAATAATCCTAATTATTTTAAAAAAAAATTAATAATAATAGTTATGAGTGAATTTAAGAACCATAACTACATTTTAGGTTTTGACTACTAGTTACCTATTAAAAAGGCAAATCTTCACCACTAATGTGTTCTTTTTTCACCACATTTCCTTCAATGCGTAAATCAAATTTATTATTATGGTATTGTTTGTTTATAAATCTCATTATTGTATCAAATGGTTGATCATAATTATTTTATTGTTTAAAAAGGTAAATCATTATTGATATCAATATCATTTAAGTTAATTATTTTCTTATAATTAACATGATTAAGAAAAGTAAAATTATCTTCTAAAATTGTTGATAATTTATTATAAATTTCATCATGACCATTGATTGTTAAATTAACTAATGATGTTAATTCGTATAAACGATATAAAGCTGCGTTTAATTTATCTTCCAAATCTGGAATAACCACATTATTTAGATAGTGATTTTCACCTTCCAAATAAGCTATATTTTGTTCATTTTTATAATTATTAGACCAATCATTATTTTCCATTTTTCTAATCCATTCTTCTGCTTTTTCTTTTGTTGAAAACACCGCATATATATTGCCTTCAACAGAAAGTGTCCTTTTGTGAGCTATAGCAGTCTTAATGTAATACAAATACATTAATTTATCCATTCTTACCCAATGAGCAAAATCTCCTTCAAAGATATCAACACCATCCTCGCTAACGAACAACGCTTTATTATTTATCATAACACAAACCTTTACATTCACAAATACTTATATTATCACTGTAACAAAATTGTTCTCCTTCAACATAAACTCGTTGTATCAAACCTATATTAAACTTATCTGTATCACCTTTTTTATGTGCTTCATATTCCATCCAATGACATCTTTCCAGTTTACCAATAAATGTATTATCATTATCAACAAACATTACTCTCCACCAAGTATTGGTATAACCAAACCTAGTTTCAAAGCGCATCATAACTAATTGATTTTCAATGTTAATATTTTTTATCATTATATTTTAATTCTTGATTTAAAAATTTCCTCAATTGCAATTTCAAAATCTTCTCTTGTAATACATATTCTTAATGTAGATAAAACATCATTCAAACTAAAACAAATTTTATTATAACGTAAATATTCTTCAGCTTTTTCTTTCGTTGAAAAATATTTTCTATTAACACCATTACCAGTATGGGTTTGAGAAGCTCGATTAACTTTATGAACTTGATGTTCTGTATCTTTTAAATCTCCATAATCATAAACCCAATAATCATCACCAATCATAATTTCAACTCCATCTTCTGTAACGAATAATGGTTTTTTAGTTGGTATAGTAATTTCACCTAAAAAAAATCTTTTTAAACCAAATGTTTCTACAAATATATCACCTTCATTCACCCAACCTTTACCTATAAAATCAAACCTTTTAATTTTATCATGAGTATGATTTATTATATCCCCAACGGTAAAAATGCGACCATCACTTAATCTACGTATCGAAAATATTTTTAAATCAGGTTTTAATAATAAAGAGTCTAGTGTATATTCATAAGCAAGATTTATTGTAAATGAACCATTTTGTTTTTTATAATATTCATTATAACCATCATAAAATTTTAATATTTCAAACCCATCTTTATTTTGTTTGACTTTTCTAAAATTATCTAGACAGTTTCTATAAATACCTTTAGTTCCATTTTCATTAATTGTGAAATCAATACTCCCATCATCTTTAACATGAATTATTTCTATTTTACAATCATCCCCTTTCCAATTATCCTTTATACTTTGAACAGCATCGCCAACAGTAAAAATTTCATTGTCACTTAATCTACGAATTGAGTTTATAACATCACCACTAGTATAATTAAAAGTACCATCTGTTACATTAATTATACCTCGTTTTGGGTTTGGATCAACAACGGTTAGTATTTGATAACCAATATTATTATTTTGTTTCTCTTTTTGAATAAGATACCTATCACCCATTAAATCATTATCAGTAATTGTGTATTCAATAGTATCTATAAAATAATAAGGTTTAGTTATGTTACTACCTATACATCTATATTTATTTTTAGTACCATTTATTTTTAAGTAATAGGTTTTATTATTACTACACCATCTATCTAATACAATGAAATCATCTTCAATCACCAAATCCCAATCATTAGAGTTTTCAATTAATATAGCAGCTATAGAACCAGCATAACTACCATCAGTTCTATAAATTAGATACTCACAATTAGTAGTGGTTAATGTAGCTAACCAACCACTTGTTTTATGTTTATAGGTTTTAATTGTTTCTGTTTTCATAAATTTATCTTTATTATCTTTTATTATTATTCGCCAAATGTCACTTTATTTTGCTGTTTTGGCGAGTTATAAGTTTTTTAAAAACCCATAAGTTAAGAACAATTGAACATAATGATATATTTGATCAGCGCCAAGGCTCACAAAGAAGTTATGGGTATCACCAGCATTATAAAGTTTACTGTTTAGTTTTGATGTAAAATAATCAGTAATAGTATGGGTGATAAATGTTATTATAACAAAAGAAATTGTGTTAATAATGTACCAACTTGTAGATTCAAACCTATTATTATACCCAAACAAAAAAACGATACTAAACCAAAACATACTATAGGTAAAGGTATGATCAAGTAACAATTTAATATCTTTACTCTTACCTTTTGCTTGAGAATCACTCTGAAATATAAAGTCAGCTACCCAATGAACCAACAATATGAATATGATTTCGATTATGTTAAATGTGTACATGTATTATATTTTAAATGATTAAGATTTATGTTTAAGTTCAAAATTTTGAATTGCCGATAACGACACGTATTTAAGAAAATTAGGGATTAACGGAGGCATAAGACTCCACCGATAGGAACTGACTAAAAATAAGTAAAGAACCAATTACCAATACAACCCTAATTTTCTTAAATACTGTGTTAGGTACTGGTTTTATTGTCCTCGGTTATATCTTACTATAATCACATCCAATTTCTGAAAACAATAATTCTTGATTGTTTTTATAGGGTAACAATTTTGTTGTTTTGTCACCTTCAAACATAATAAATGAAAATTTATCTTTTAAGTCAAGATTTTCCGTTTTTTCTTGCCCTTTATAAAATCTTATTATTTTATTTTTACAATATTCAATTATCTCTCCACTATTGTTTAAATTTTTGTTATTTATGTCAATTAACATTGGAAGCCCTTCAAATAACTGATTGTTTCCAACAAGCGTATTTTTGTTAATATACATTTTACCATTTTCATTTAATTTTATATAATATTGACAAACTTTATCCTTATTTATAAAAATTAAACAAGCAAAATCGAAATTTTTTTCAATGTTAATTCCGTTTGTATATGAATTATTAATTTTTAGTAATTCGTATATTTCTAATATCTCATTGATATGTTCTTCGTTCTCAATATTTAAAATGATGTTATTATCAAAACATTTTGTGTCAAAAATTTTAATAGCATATTCAAAAGCATCATATCCAGTTATTGTGGAATAAGTTTCTATTTCTGTACTTTTTAATCTAGTTAGTTTGTTACAAAATGAATATTCATCGTTTTCTTTAGTTTCAACACAATCAACCATTAAAAAAGTATTGTCATTAAGTTTGCCAGCTACTATATAAGTCATAATTTGTTCAGTTATAGTTTTATGAAAAAAATTTTCAGTTAACATATATTTATTACGTTCAGTTGTTCTCCAATCGCACGTTAATACTCTATCTGTTTTGTCGGGTTGTGCTTCGTTTTTTAAACTTGTACCTAACACTAGATATTTACGAAGGTTGCTCATCAAACCGTTTATTATTTTTTTCATAATTATATTATTTTTAAAGTTTTGTAAAGTGCAAATATAGCAACTTTTGTGAATATTTTGTTATAATTTGTTTTAAATGGTTAATTTAAATTTGGCTTTATCTACATCAATTTATGTGGATAAAGCCAAATACATCTTTTTTTATTTATTCTTCAATTCCAAACTGAAATCTTTTGCGGTTTTTGCGGTCATTAGTTCCATAAAGCTAATTGCTCCATTATTACCATAACCACTTCCTGTTTGATACATCGGAACAATTGCTCCAGTATATTTACTAAACGCTTCAGCCCATGCTTTTTGTACTTGTATTTGAGCTTTTAGTTTCATTTCCAAAGCGCCATCTGCAACCATTATAGCTTTCTTAGCATAAGCTTCAGCATTAGCTAACTCTTTAATCTTTTTAGCTTCCAATATTGACCCTTCATAAGCAATCTTTTGTTGAAGCTTATCTTGTTCAGCAACCTTAACTTTTGTTTCCGCAGCAACAACTTGTTTGGTTTGCTCTTGTTTTTGTTGGTACTCAATCTCAACCAATGCTTGCTCACCTTTTGCTTTAGCCGTAAGTGTTTGTTGTTGAGCTGTCATTAGTTCTTGTTTAGAGATAGCTGATTTTGTAACAGCATCAATAATTTTAACTAATTTTTGATCAACCTTATCTTCGTAATCCACATCAGTGATAGCTGCATCTGCAACACTAATACCATATTCTTTGATTGAAGATATTTTACGTTTAGGTAATTTGCTTTTAGGATCAACTTGAATTTCGGTTTGATACACACGTTTCTTCTCATGTTCCAAAGAATCGTAAATCAAATTTTCTTCTGTTTTCAACAAATAAACACCATCTTTTAATTGTTCAATAAAGTCTTGAGCCATTTGCGCCCTGCCTCCACCATAATGTTTCTCTGAACTCATTAGTTGAGCTGATGATTGTAAACATTCTTTGGTATAAGGTGCTAATCTTTTCACTACAAGTGACTGTGGTGTTCTATGGGTGTTATGTATCAAAATCATTTCACGTTCGTCTGAAGGTAAAATAAACTGTGTAATACCCTTAACGTTTGCAGTGGTAGCGTCACCAAACCTAATCATGATTTGTCCCACCTCAATACCGTTATCTTCCAACTCTAATTGTGGAACTGGTTCTTGATAAGTGACTGAGATTTGGTTAGGCCATTCTTTTTCCTTGGCAAAAAAACCTGCATAAAACACACCTGGCTGGAATTGGACAATCTGTTCTCCACTAGTTCTTTCCACTACTGTTCTATTACCAGCATCGTTCCATGAAAATGGATTCACTATGGTAAACATCACCAAACCTAATACTAGTGATACTCCTAATATAATTAACTTTACTTGTTTTGTCATAATCTTAATTTTTATCGTTTTTATTATTGTTTAAATTATTATTGTTATCGTTGTTTATTTTCTTATCGAAATATTTGGTCAAAACCAATATTACTGCGAATCCAATTAATCCGAATACGGCTAGGAACGCTATTGCGAGTGCTAATTTTATCATGGGTCTGTCATTTTAATTTAATTTTTTTATTGTTATACAAATATACGATAAATTTTCGATAAGGTTACATAATTTTATTTAAAAATTCATCAATATCCTGAACATCTTTTTTATGTTTTTCATAACTAAGGTTTAAGTAATTGCTAGTAATAGTATTTTTATTTCTATCTTCAGTAATTTTTAAGTAAGCTCTTTTTGCTAATATAGCTTCATTTATGTTTTGTATTTTAATATCTTTATCATTTAGTTTAAAAGAACTATAGTTTAAGGTTTGAACACTAAAAATACAAACATTAATACCATCTATTTTAATAGAAATTCTATTGATTGGTATTCCATTAATATCAGTTACAGATTCATAAATTAACTCATCATCAATTTCATTATGAATAAAAAAATCTAATCCACCATAAATGGATATGTGTTTATCAATAAAAATATCAACGTCATGTATTGGTCGTTTAATCAAACCTAAAGCGTTCAGCACAATTGATCCACCAAATACAATTTCATTATTAGAAACATCAATTAGTTTTTTCATTACTTTTAATATTTCATCAGAAAGAATATCTTTATTTTCAAGATAATTTTCAACTTTTTTAATTTCAAATATTAATTCCCAATCATTAGTGTTTTCAATCATAATTAATGGAGATTTAAAAATGAAATTATTATTTTCATCAGTCACATTGTATTCAATACCAATACTTTTAGCTACCCAATTTGTTGTTTTATGTTTATATGTTTTCATAATTAATAGTTATATAAATAATTTTAAAATATAATATACCCACAAACAACTAATAATAATTATTGTTAGGTAAGTAATAAGGTTAATCCAATTTATGTTTTTCATTTTACTCATACCACATTTTGTAACTTTTATCTAATTTAAGTACTTGGTAATCAATATCAATCTTATTATTATTTCCTTCCAAATATAAAACAGCTATTTTAATATTTATGTTTCTAAACCCAAATTGTTTATAAATTTTAAGTTTTGCTTTATTGATTGATTTGCCAGAATAAATTTTATCATCCACCAATAATATTGATTTGAATTTATTGGTTGGGATTGATTTAATTTCCGATTCGGTAAAAACTGGAATATCAAAAACATTACTCAAATAACACCCAACAATCCAACCAGATCTTTTTAAAGCAACAATACAATCAAACCTATTTTGGTTATCATTTAATATTAAATCTTTCAATTTAATTAAATCCTCATAATATTGAATATGGTTTATTCTTGGTAACATATTATTATTTATAAGCAATTACTAAAAACTTTTTGAATCATAATAAATTGTTCTTCCACTTGCCTTTTTAAATCCTCAATATCGTTTGAAAAGAAATTATATTTGTGACTAAAACCAGTATTACCACAATCTTCAAATGATGGAATTGAGGCACAAAACTTATCATGAACTGATGGAACACTTGAACCTCTAGTTCCTTTTTGATCAATTGAGGCGATTCTAATGTCAATATATTTCTTATTATTCAATATGGGTTTAAAAACCTTATATTGTGGTAAAGATTTATTAATATGAACCGAAATGTAACAATCCAATGCCCATCTATTGTGATTATCTGGTTCTAATTGTCCTTCAGGTACGTAACGGTATTTCCAAGTGAATTTCAATGTGAGATAATTTATTTGTTTAAAGAATCAAAAATAATAAGCTGTTTTTCATTTAATGCTGATTTTTCAATAAAAACCCAATAACAAGTTTTACATTTACTAATTTCTAACCCTTCAACATTTCTAGAATATATGTTAAAACCTGTTCGCTCTATTTGGTGTACAACGTCTTCTGGATCTTCATAATCACCACCACTCATATGTAAATTAGAAGCCGAAACTGTTTTGGTTACAAATTCCGCATATTTTACTTTGTTTGAATCTGGAATTATATTTCCATAAGAAAGTCTGTATTGTGGATAGGTTATCTTTTCTTTTTTATCTAAACAAGAAAATAAAGAGATTGATATCGAGATTAATAATATTATTTTAGTTTTCATAAATTTATTTTTCGATTATTGGGTAGAATAAAATATTTCCATAAATGGTTTGAATTACTATAATATTAATTATATTTATTTTAATATCAAACCCATAATACTTTCCATAATTATTATAGTTATTAAACAAATAAGTGATATTAGGTTTAAAATTATGTTTATGTTTTGGTTTAACATTATTCCCAAACCCAATATTTATTGTAAAAATAAACAACATTATTGATATTACAAAATATTTTATCATTTATTTTTAAAATAATTTTCGATTTGTTCTGGGATGTAGTCAAAGAAAAATGTGCAAAAATATTTAACTACTAATATAAATAAAACTCCAACCTCAACCAATAAAAATAATTGATATAACATTACAAATAGGTTTGATTTATCTACTCTATCATAAAATAATAGAGGTAAATTTAATAAGAAAAATAATAATGTAAAATACATTATTTTAATAAATGTAGCTGTTTTCATAATATATTTCCGTTTTTATCGTATTTGTTTATTCCGCATGATTTACATTGATCATCAAGTTCATATTTTATTAGTTTGCACCAACCACCATATTCGTCTGGATATTCCAAATCAATTTCATCTTGAAGATGTGTTGGTTTATCTTTAAATTTAATATGAGCGTAAAATGGACAAACATCTGTATGATAAGATGTTACAAAAGTTTTATATTCTTCGTTCCAAACCTCACTTGTTTTACCAGTAAGTTTATAACAATAAACCCCTTTAGGAATTTTCTTTTTTAATTTTCTTGGGATTTTTATCATAATAACATTTTATATTAATAACATTTTATATTAATATTCAATTACAAACCCATGTGATGTTAAACCTTTATCAAACTTAGCGTCTGTAACGCATGATGCGTTAATAAATGTTGTGTTACAATCTTCTAGTTTTCTAAACCCTTTATTGTAACATTCATTACTATCATGAATATGTCCAAAGATATTATATTTACATTCTTTTAATTTCTTAACCCTATTCAATAGTGATTTATCACCACAAAATTCTAATTTACCATCTCTATCTTTGGATAAATCTAATATGTATTTTGGAGGTCCATGAGTAATTAGAATGTTGGTGTTGTCAGGAACATCTTCCCAAACCTGATCCAATTTATGACGTTGAACATTGAAAGCCCAATCACAAAAAAATGGAGTATAAGGAGAGCCGAAAATATTAATATTTTCAATTACAACGCTTTCATGATGCAAATATATAATACCTCTATTAGTTATGTCTAATTTTTTAATTAATTTTTTTTCAATAGATGTTTCATGATTACCAGCCACAAAGATTTTATATTTTATGTTTGGTATTTTTTCAAACCATTCTAAGAAATCAATCACTTCATTAGCATTAATAGCTGGTGATTTACTATTACTACCATCACCAGCATGAATTATCATATCAATATCATCAGGAATAACTAATTGGTTATGAAACCCATGCGTATCTGAAATTGCAAATATTTTCATTTTATTTATTATTTGTTAAATCTACAACTATAATTATACCTAAACAGATTAAAAGCAATAACGGATAAATATTTACGCAATTGGTTTTATAAATATACTCACCGACCATCCCGAAAAGAATTCCGATTATTATATACCTAGTATTATTTAACATCGTATGGGTTTGGCATTATTAAATCTTTATCTATTGAATCGATTTTATATTCAATATTTTTAGCTTTGTTTTTTTGCTTTATAATAGAATTTATAATAATAGCGTTTTGTTCAATCAATTTTTTTTGCTCAACCACTCTTGTTGAGTCTCTTGATTCATAGAATTTTTGGTTATCTTTGTATGCTTCATTTAATAAATGTATATCTTTATTCAATTGAGACTCAACCAATTTTTGTTGCTGTTCTTTGATATCATCTAGTTTTTTATCTTTATAATGAATTCTTACTTGGTCTACTATGATAAATGTTATCAAACCTATAATTACAATCAAATAAAATTTAAATGTTTTGCTTTTAGTATCAGTATCTGCCATAATTATTGTTTATTATTTTTCACAAATATACTAAATATATTTTAATAAATGCCAAAAATATTTTTTTATTTTTAGGTTCAAAAATTTGAATTGTTTATAACGGCATGTATTTAAGAAAATTAGGGAGTGACGAAGACGGTTTTATCCACCGAAATGAACTAACTAAAGGCGAATAAAGAAAATATAATTAATAACACCCTAATTTTCTTAAATACTGTGTTAGCGGTTCGGTTTTATTATCGTCAGTCGTGCTATTTATGAATAAAATGGAACAAGTAGACCCAAGATTAATCGAATACGAAAATAAGTATGGAGCTAAAATACAAGAGTTCTCAGATAACCATAAAGTTAAAATGGTAGAATTTACAAAATATGTTTCAGATTTTTGTAAAGAAAATTTTATACTAAATCTCAGCGTTTGGATTAATGATAATAACGAAATAGAGATAAGTGAAATACCTGACATGTTTGGTATTTTAAATAAACTCGAAATCCCCCTTCCTGAGAAAGATTTTGGAATTGTCAACCAAATCTCTAACTAGAAAATTTACTTCTAAATCACATCTCAAAAAATTCGATATAGCTTGTTGATAATTAGTACCATCAAACCTTTGAAAGAATAAATTAATTTGAGTTCCGTCTGTTGGTAATGGTAAATTATTAATTATTTCATATATTCTTTCTTTATATCTAATTTTCTTACCGTTAAACAAATCATATTTTTCATTCTTCCCAAATTCTATCGCTTCACTATAAGTCATTCTTACCTGTCTTTTAATTTATTACTTAATTTTCACCGTTATTAATTACTGATATGTGTCCAATTGTCCACTTAATATTAACGTTTTCTTTGAATTTTTTATTTTTATGGTCATTAATTATATTATTTGCCACTTTTTCTATGTGGTCATACATATCTTCAAGAACTAAAACTAAATACTCATCATGTTTTTCATCTATTTCTAGATGTTTATTTCCAGATTCTTTAGCTTCGTCTCTAGTCGTAAACGCAATTTTATTTAGTGGTCTCAATTGATGGACAACACCACATCTGAAATCTTTATATAAATTCCACTTTAAATGCGTGTCGTTATATAAAATATATTTATTATTAATAGGTTTGAAATATTTAGTCAATACATTATTAAATCTGGATTTAGATTTAGTTTCATCAATAAACTCATGTTCATCTATACAAGCACCAAGAAACTCAATATACTGAGGCAGTGTTAAAAATTTAGAATATGGAGATATGTCAGAAGTGTATATCAACCTTTTTAATTGGTCACAAATAATATGACTAATAAAATCTTCTAAATTGAATACTTTTTCAACATGTGAATCCATAAATAATTTGACTTTTTGAGTTATATATTTTTATTTTTTTAACCAACTTTAATAAGTTGTCGCTTCTCTTATTTAAATATTTTTCTTCACCAAATATTAATGGACGGCTATTGAATACTGTAGTTTTTAGGTCGTTAAGTTGTTCTATATAAAACTCTTCCAATCTATCAGTGTTATTGTAAAGTTTTATTACTTCATTTTCATTTTTAGCAATACAAATAAATCTCTCTACACCACAAGAAAAATCCCAAATATATGTTTGCTCTCTCTTTATTAAACTAACCGCTAACGCACGGTATTTACGAAGATTGCTTAGAATGCTGTTTATTAAGTTTTTCATGTTCATTATTTTGAAGTTAATTTATGTTAGATACAAATATAGCAATTTTCGTGAATATTTTGTTATAATTTTTATTTTATTATTTTGTTTCTAAAATAATTTCACTATATTTGTATCTCAAAATTAATTTTAAATATTGTTAGCTATGAAGATAATTAAAAATTTAAAGAAAATGACCACTGCCGATTTAATTAAACATTATAAGGTTGAACGGAACAATTTTATCAATAACGCTAATAAATACGTTGATGGTGAGTGGAAAGAATATCTATTAAAAGTAAGAGATCTTATAGATACAAGAGAAAATAAAAAAAATATTTTGGAAAATGTGTAACCTTAATAACCAAATTAACGTAAAATAGAACAATAAATATAAAACAATCAAAAATAAATAATTATGGAAATTAAAAGTAAAATGAGATTAAACATGGACATCATTGCTGATGGTGGTGATACGACATCAAATTTGGATGATATTAAACCATCACCAGTACAAATTGTAACAATCAAAAATAAACATAAGTTGTTTAAAGGTGACGAACCAGCCAACGCTATTGAACTAATTGAAGTGGAAGAACATGGGTTTGATGTGGTAGCACAAAAAGATTTATATCAAGTTGGAGAAAAAGTCGTTTTTATCACTCCAGATTATTCTTTAAGTGACATCCCTTTATTTGAATCATTCATAAAACCTAATGGAGACCCAAAGAAATCTAAATTAGGTTCAAACAACAGAATAAGAGCAATCAAATTCAATTTTAAGAAAGAAAATTCTGACGATGTTGTTTATTCTCAAGGTATATTGATGCCATTGAAAGAGGTTTTTGATGCTATCAAACCTAATGAAGTTATACGTTATAACTATTCTCCATTTATGAACGATATAGCTAAAAACAAAATAGAACAAGAACTTACAACCAAACTTAATATTACCAAATGGGAAGCGCCAGAAGAAAGAGGTGGTGGTAGTGGTGCTAAAGGTGGTCAATCTAAACCATTTCCAGAAGGTTTGTATAAAACCGATGAGGATAATATCAATAACAAATGGGGTAGAATTAATTACCCTGTAGATTTGATTGGTTCATTGAAGTGTGATGGTTCTAGTATAACCTTGGTTTATAAAAACGGAAAAGGTAGTATTTGTTCAAGAAATCTTGAAGTTAGTATTTTCAAAAAAGAAGTAACAGGTAGAAGAAAACCAACCTTTGTTGAACAAATTAAATTATGGTTTGGGTTCAAAGTTGACTTAAATATTTATGGAGAGTCAATTAGTGATTCTGATTTTGTTAAAGTGGGTTTACCTTATTTAAAACGTTTGGTTGAATATTGTGATATTCATGGTATTAAAGATATCGCTTTAAGGGGTGAATTAAATGGTAAAGGGCTTAAAGGTTCAGGAAATAAAAACAACCCATCAACAAAAGAAGAACCAAACATTAAATTTTTTGGGTTAGATGATTATTCTGGAACTAGAGCAATAAAAATGCCAGAAAAAGATTTTAATGATTTAATCGTAGGGTTAGGATTTGAGCGTTGTCCTGTTATTTTCAACCAAACCTTTAATTCGAAAGAAGAAATCGTTGAGATTTGTAATAATTATTTCAAAGATAATTTAGTAGAGGGGATTGTAATTAGAACGCTTGATAGTAAGTTGAGTATGAAAAGTATGAACGCAGAATATGATTCGAAGAAATAAAAACAAAATTATCAAACCTGAATTAATAATGGTTTAGGTTTGATATTTTAAAAACATACTATTTAATTATGACAGCGCAATTAATTTTTAAATTACCAGAGGATCAATACGATTTTGATATTACAACTAGTTCAAACCGATTATTTTCTACAATTCATGATTTCAAACAATTTTTGAGGGGTGAAATTAAATATAAATCTGATAGTTATTCTGATGAGGAATATAAATTATTAGAGCGAATCAGAGAAGACTTCAATGGGTTTTGTATAGAAAATAATGTAAATCATTTATTTGATTAACAATAAAAAAAGGAACATAAACAAATATTGGATTTAATTTCAACTTACTTGGAACAACCAAACGCAAACCATTGTTTTTATATCCATTTTTTAATTAATTTTAATAAACTTATTATATATCTTTTACTATTTAGTACAAATATACACTATTTATATTAATAAAACAAACATTTTTTTGATTACTACCAAAACATATTCTTTCTTCTGCAACAACTTAAATGATGTTAAGTACAACTTGTTGTACGATAAAGCTTTACAAGTAAAAGAATTTAAAAACATTATAAGTGAAAATATAGCTAATAACCCACTTGACTTCCTTAAACTAAGTAAGTTCGACTGTACTACTAAATATAGAACCAAACTCGATAAATGTAACAACCAAGACGTTTCAAATGCTATAGAACATGTATTTACCTCCTACCAAACCAAAAAAGATAGGTTTTTGAAGAACATGGAAGTTAAGGTACAGAAGTCAACAACTAAAAGTTATTATAAGGTTAATACTAAAAACCATAAGAAAGGTGAGTTAAAAGATTACGAAGTTAAATTCCACAATAACGACTTCACTAAAGTTGTTGGTTATATCTCTCGTTATTATAACGATACGTTCTTGGAATATATTAAAACCAATATACCAACTGATATAAAACAACTAAATTTTAGAAACAAACTACTTTATTTTATTGATAAATTTGGTAATAGGTTGATTAATTTATGCAAAAGTAAACAGTCTAGGGTAATTAATAATTGTTTTAAGCAACCAATAGAGTTTAAATCGTTATCCTTTACGTCATGTAATGAACAAAAAGGTAACATTATAAATTATAATGATAATAAACAATCAATTTATAATTGTTATATAACATTAAGTGGTCAGAAGACCGAAAACGGTAAGATACATATTCCAGTAAAACACAACAAAGAATATCATGGTAGTTTAAAACATTATTATAAAGAACCAAGTAAGAAAAATGTTAGACAAATTAGTTATACTGTTGTTTTCACCAAGGATAAACAAATACGAATTTGTTTAACAAGAGAAGTTAGTGAACCAATTGTTAATAACAAACAAGGTTATTATGGTATTGATGTTAATATAAAACATAATTTATTTTGTGATAAACATGGAAATGTTATTGATTATGATAGGGAATTATTTAATGGTTACATTAAGTTCTTAAAATATTGTGACGAAAAATTATCAAAGAAACCAAAAGATAGTAAATTAAGTATTAAAGATGAAAAAACGAAACAAAAATGGATAGTTAGGATAAAAGACATACTAAAACGCAAATCTAGCGATTTAGTTAAACAATGCAAAGAGTTAGGTTATAACCATTTAGTTATGGAGGATTTAGGCTCTTTTGGTAAAAGTTCAGTTAAATCTGAAGAATTATTAGGGTTTAAATATAGTAGATTGGTTAGATTACTTAATTTAAGTGATTTAAAGAATATAGTAAGTAGTATAGGTAATAAAAATGGTATTCAAGTTACATTTGTTCATGCCCCATACACATCCATCGGATGCAAGTGTGGTTGTATTGATGAACGAAATAGAGTAATCCAAGAAGAGTTTAAGTGTATTGGTTGCGGACTGCAAGTCCCAGCTGATACCCATTCAGGCGAAATGATAGAGGAAAGAATGAGCATAGATGTTCTACGCACATCATTGATGACAATTGATGTTAAAACAGGTTTGTACAAACCCAAATTGTTATCAAGACCCTCTATTAAGAAAATTTTGCATGAATGTTATGATAATAACGGATAAATATCCGCTTTAACGATAAAATAATAAATACTATTTTTATTAATCTTTATCGTTTTTTAATATCATTTAAGGTTTGGGCAAGCATTATATAATTTGGGTATTATTGAATTCGCAAATCCAATTAATCCAGAAGAGAAAAATCATCTTTTGCGAGATATTCATAATGATTCAGATGGTTTGATTATCAGTAGAATATTAAAATCAATAAATGATTAAAATAAAAACGTAATTTATTTTGGTATTATAATTATTTTTAGTATTTTTACATCTCAATTATAAAATTTAAAATTAAAGTAAAACTGGTTATGGAATTTGAACTAAAAGGAATTTTCTCAACGATAGAAAACACTATCAACCCTAAACGTAAAATGACTATTGACATGCAAAGAAAACTCACTAGAGCTTCTATTGCGTTTGATAAGATAGAAAAATGTATAAGGAATATAGATTATGGTTTAGATGATTTAATAAAACAAAACCTAAACCATAATAGTAATAATACCAGTACAATTAGGTTTATTAAGAAAAACATATCTAATCAGTTTTATAATAAAAAAATAAAGATTTGTAAAAAATATATTAAAGCATTTAAAAGAGAATTTGACGATACTTTAATTGATGCTAGATTGTTAAGGTCATTTGGTTCAAATAGAATCAAGTTGGTATTTTTACCAGAAATTAAAGGTTTAGTTAATAAACTTGAACATAGTTTACACGTTAAAAAAATGGAATTAATTGATTCTGGTAAAATTATACCAGAATTAGATTTAGAAGATGATTTGGATGATAACGATTAATATATGAGAAAAGTTTTTATGGACACAATGAGTTTTGATGAGGTTTTTAGGGAACTGGAAAGTCAAACCGATGATGATTTTTATGACGAAGACGATAATGATTATGATAATATAACTGATAAAATGACAAAAGATAAAGATAAGAAATTTTCACAGTGGCTTAAAAGTGGTACTAATCAATATTCAGCTATTGAAAACAGTCAAATATTAGATGAATTACCTTCATCATTTTATACAGTACATAAAGATCAAAAAGGAAACATTTATTTGTTGTCTCAAGAAGTTATTACAGATGAAATTATTGAGTTTGAGGATTCAATTCATACCGAAATAATGGAATTAATAACAACATATTGGAATAGTAAAGACGCTTATTTAAAATATAAGGTAGCTTATAAATTAGGAATCTTGCTTTATGGTTCACCTGGTTGCGGAAAAACAACAATTATTCAATTAATCGCTAAATATTTATTGAAAGACGTTAAAGGTTTAATTATTACCATTGGTGACATGACAGATCTTTATAATTATTCAACTTTTATTAAGAATAATTTCAGAAAAATAGAACCAAACCGACATATTGTTGTTATATTGGAAGATATTGATGCAATGACTGACGATGATGAAGCAACAGTATTAAATATACTTGATGGTTCACAACAAACAGACCATGTGGTTTATATTGCCACAACCAATTATCCTGAAAAATTAAAAGAAAGGATATTAAATCGACCTAGTAGATTCAATAAGCGTTATGAAATACTTTTACCAAACCCAAAAACTCGTGAAACATTCTTTAAAGCAAAACTTAAAGAAGATGATTTAACCAAATTTAAAATTGATATTGATAAATGGGTTGATGATACAGAAGGTTTTACGATGGATCACATTAAAAATTTGTTATTATCAGTGGTTGTTTATAACAATACTTATGATGAAGCTTTACAATCAATCAATGATTTAACAGACAAAGATTTAATGCCAGACAGCATGAATTTCAATAAGAAAAGTAAGAAAAAAAGAAGCGTTGGGTTTTAATTAAATGATTATCATTACTAATTATATATAATATTATTATGAACATAACTATAGAAGAAAAAACAAAAATTGTAAATGATTATTTTAAAGATTTTAGTTATGTTAAATTTTCTTTAAATCCAAATAACGATAAATTAAGTGTGGATAGTATAATTGAAGACTTATATTGTTTTGTTGATTCCAGACTTAATCATCCAGAACATTTTACAAAATATTTACATATATCCGAATGAAAAAAATACTATTAACATTAACGTTATTGTTTTATATTTTTACTAATATAAAGGCGCAATCAATATTGCGTTATAATTATGACACCTATAAAGGTAAACCTATATATGATGGTTGGTTAATGACTGATCCTACCTATAAACAAATTTATGATAAATTAAATTTGCAAAAGGATTTAATCATTACTTTTAAAAAAATAATTCATGATGATTCAACAATTATTGTTAATCAAAAAAAACAACTTAGTTATAAAGATTCAACCATTAGTGATTTAAAAAAACTAAACAATGATTGCTCCATAAAAATGGATTTAATTGTAGCTAAATCAGACACTTTATATAATTTAAGTAAAACTAAAATCCCATTGAAACAACATAAAAAAGTAGTTAGACGAACAATTTTTCAAGCTAGTGGAGTTGGTGTATTAATTGGGATAATTGTTACATTATACACAATTTTTAAATTAAAATAAATGTACGAATTTAATAAAACAAAAACCATTGGGTTAAAAAACAACCCTAATACAATTAACAACCCAAATGATGCTAATGATGATAAATTATATTTAATTTACGTACATAAAATTGGTGAAAATTCTAATGGTAATTTTGAATATGATTTTTTATTCTCAAAGAGACCAGATGTTGCAATGGGTATAGGTTGGGAAACCACCGCTTTTATTTATCAAGATACTGGTGATAAAAAACCAGAGAATAAATACATTGATAAAACCTATAAATTGATAAGTGACATTGAACTGATTGGAATTCAAGAAATGGATGAGTTCAGGATGTTAGATAGCGTTTATGGGATTGTTAGTTTGGCTTGGGAATTAATAGAGGATTATTCTTTAAGCGAGACATTACCAGAAGATCTATTAACGTTTAGGTTTGGTGAACCAAAAGAAGAAGTGGAGAAAAAATTGTATGGTAGAGATTTAAAATTATGCTAATCAAATGAGAAAATTTATTTTAAATTCTTTAGGGTTTTTAGTTATTATTTTCTTTGCCATTTTCGTATTTACTTTAGATTTTGAAGCCTTTAGGTTTGGATTTATTTGTGGATTTACGTTAACTATTTTTGATTTAATAACTGAAGTAACTGATATTTAATTTTAATGAAAGAATATTTAAAAGAAATTCTACCAAACCTAAAAAGTTGTAGATTTGTAAAGGAAACTTATTCGTTAGATTATTTTAAACATGGGGCAATTATAACTAAAAATTATAAAGGTTCTTATTTTGTTTATTTTCTAATTAATAAAAATAAAATAGATTACATTGGGGTTAGTGAATCGTTATACAGCAGATTAATTCAACATAAATGTACAAAACAATTTCAAGAAGTTCTTTTATTAAAATTTGATAATTATAATAAAATGTTAGAAGCAGAGAAAGAATTAATTGACATGTTTAATCCATCGCTAAACATAATGAATGATTTTAAAATTAATAGAAAATGAAAACCCAAGCTTGTATTTACAACGCAGAAACCACTATTATCACTAGTGAAGATAGAAAAAAATATGTTTTATTTTATGATTCCAAACCTATGGATGGTTTAGCGTTATTAGCTTTACACAATACAATCGAAAAAATAGGCAAAAATAAACCAACATTACCTAATAGATATTAAATTACCTTATCATCTTTTCTTAAATAATCAATAAGTTTTGTTTTATATTCATTATCCAAACCTTTAAGATTAAATTTGTCAAATATTTTTTTTGTTATTTTAAAAAGTTTAGGTTCACCAATTTTATCAACATCCACATCATTCAATAAAGCTACTATTGAGTCAACATTTTCATCAGGAGTGTCGTTATCCGATAATAACTCATCAATCAATTGGTTTTTTGTAAATATTTTTTCTTCTTTAACTTTTTCTTCAAAGAAATAATTACCCATATAACCTTGTGGATTATATTTATTTGGTGGTTCATCTACCATAGCACTTAATTGATCGGTGGTTTTAGTTGTACCAATTTCATTATCATTAGTACTGTTTCTTTGATCACCTGTATTATATGTATATGTTTCAGGATCAATCAAAACTTCTTTCAATAAATCCTTCTTTTTAATTATAAGTTTGTTGTTTTCCATCATCAATTTGAGCTTGTTGTTGTTTTAAATAGAATTATCTTTAACGTTAATACTTGATAAAGCTTTCTTAATATCGTTTTTTATGTTTGGTACTAATTCTAGGTTATTTAAATAATCCATATTACACCAAACATAATCATCATGTTCATCAGATATCTTAACTTCATCAGGATTACTACATGTACAAATAAAATAATGTAATTCTAAATCATTCTCATCTTTCTTGAAACAAAAATTTGATTTAACTATGTTTAAATTTACTTCTTCTTTAACTTCTCTACTTAAAGCTTCTTTTGGGGTTTCGCCTTTTTCTACCTTACCACCAACAAAAGCATATTTTAATGGCATCCAAGTATCGGTTTTGGAACGTCTCAACATCAATATTTCACCATTATCATTATACAATAAACCTATTGATGCTTGGGTGTATTTATATTTGTCATAATTACCTTCATCATCAATAACTTCAGATTCATACAAACCTTTACCGTTTGAGGTAAAAACACTTGTTGAAGTTGGTTTATCGAATGTTTTGTCATGAGATTTTATGTATTGGTTATTAAAAACAGTCGATCTAGCATCTTTTCTTCTCACCACATCTCCCCTATTATTACTTAATGCTTGTTCTAACCATCTTTTCATACCATAACCACCACGCAATTCAAACTCATCCATACTATCTTTGATTGCACTATAATGATCAAAATAATGTTTCATCAATTTAGCTAACGAATAAGATAATTCTGGATTCTTAATTATGTTTGAACATTGCTCATAACCTTTAGTGTTCGAGTCACTATATTTTAATTTCTCACCCATTTGCCTCAATATGTGTGGTGGTACTTTACCTATTATTTGCCCATAAAGATCCGAATTCATAATTATTAATATTATGTTGATTATGCTTGTTCTTTACCTATTTCTTGTGAGTTGTTATCAGAGATGTTTAGGTTTTGAGTCCAATTTTCTCTCCAAGAATCATAATAATTGGTAATGTCATTCAATACTTTTGTTGTGCTTGGAGTCAATGGTAAAAATTGGGTCGTAATATTAGCGCCATCAAGTTTAAATGTAAATTCGATAACATCCTCACCAACCCTAATATTACCGTTTAAAAAGACATTTTTACCCTCTTTACTAACAGCGCTTAATTGAACAATACCATCTGGAACAGCTTTCTCAAAATTCTCCTCTTCTGATTTGATTTCTTCTGGAGTTAATTCATTGTTGCCAACTATTAATTGATTAGTTCTATCTTCATTTTCAAGAATACTTTTTTTCTTTAAGTTTCTCATGATATTGGTTAATTCACGAGCATCCATATTTTTTTTCATATTAATTATCAATTGGCTTTGTATTTAAATAGTTATTAAACTAAGTTCAAAATTTTGAATTACTTATAACGGCATGTATTTAAGAAAATTAGGGATTAACGAATACGGTTTTCTCCACCGATGGGAACTGGATAAAGGCGAATAAAGAAAATATAATTAATAACGCCCTAATTTTCTTAAATACTGTGTTAGCGGTTCGGTTTTATTGTCGTCAGTCGTGCTATTTATTGGTATGGATAAGAATATAAAATTAGTTGAGTTACTACATGAATTAATTGACAATTATGGTGATACTATAATAAATCAAGAGTTAATGTATAATAATGAGTTCTTTGAATCTATGTGTAAAATAATGAATTGGGATACGGAAGAGGATAAAGAAAAATGGGCTTATAATACTCTCATATTTTATGACGTAATTTTACAGATTCGTAATAGGACGAATAAAACATGTCAACGAAGGAAATAACGTTTTCTAAATTATCTATTTTATAACCCTCATATTTTTCTAAAGAGTTTTTAATTTCGTTAATAATATGATTCTTCATTTTTAAAGTCATTTTCCTACCATCAACCCTTTTGTCACTTTTTAATTTCTCAAATATTTTTAACCCTATTTCCCACCAATCTTCATTATTTAAAAACAAAGAATCAAAGTATTTATACTCTTCGTTTAAAAATATATTATCAGTCATTTTTATCATCATTCTAGTTTATAATATGGTATATAAAGATTATTTGTTTTTGTAGTATCGCTTTTTTCAAGGTTACAATCTTTACAAGAATATTGAAGGTTTGTAATATCGTTACAACCACTTTCATTAATTGAAACTATATGGTCGATTTCTGGTAAGTTGGTTGATTTTTTAGTGGCAGTTAAATCTTTTCCACAAAAAACACACTCCTCTTTATCTCTACTCCTTATGGCGTTTTTAACCCAAGTTTGCCAACTATTTGGTCTTTTTAAGACACCATCTCTCTCTAATATTTTTGGATAATTAGAGACTAATAATTTTGATATTTCATCAGATATTAATTCATTGAATTTCTTTAAAAATTCTCTGTCCCCAAATAATAAATAAAATACTTCATCACTTATATGTCTCAAACATTTACCCTCAATCAAATTAAAAAGGTAAACACTATAATCTCTATTATCATCGTATTCTTCTTGTTTTGGATAATTTGTTTCAGTTGAAAACCCTATTTTGTGCGTAGTTAATGTTTTTATATAAGAAACATTTAATTCATTTTCACCGCCACAATCTCTAATTATCTCTTGATTCCATTCTTTAATCGTATCAAAAATGAACTGATGGAGTAAACTCCATTTTTGTGGTTTTAATAAAGTCGTTAAGTTAGTTGGTAATTTTACTCCATAGTTTTCTTCACTAAAAACATAATCTCTTATATTTTGAGCTAATAAGTAACTTTTTTCAAAAATATATTGGTTATAATTTTCCAACATTTTCTTTTTGGTTTGCTCTCTCTTTATTAAACTGACCGCTAACACTAGATATTTACGAAGGTTGCTTATCAAACTGCTAATTAATTTTTTCATAGTTATATTATTTATAAAGTTTTGTAAAGTACAAATATAGCAATTTTCGTGAATATTTTGTTATTTTTTCTATTTATTTGAAATGGCAAAAAAATTAACTATATCGTTCCCTACGAAAGAATCTCCTGATGGGTTTTACTTTAATACTGAATCGGTTACATCAAGAGCTATATCAAGTAATTTGTTATTATTACTTACTACTCAAAGAGGTGAAAGGTGGTACTATCCAGAATTTGGAACAGATTTAAGGAAATATATATTTGAACAAAATGATGATATAACTGAATCTGGCATTAAAAATGAAATTGAAAGTAGTGTTGCTAGATTCATACCTAAACTGACTATCGATAAAATCGATGTGACCAATGAAGGAGAAAACACTATATTATTAGATGTATTTTTTACCTACAAAGATAATTATTTTAGTGATTCATCAGCTTTAACTATTAGGTTTAATCGTTAGTTCTTTTTAAAAATTTATTTAATATAACATTAAAATTATTTAAATCATCTGATAAATTATTTTTTAAAATGGTCAATTAAATCTATTTACTTTTAAAACTATATGGGATTTGTTATCTCCACACCTAAAATCACTTTAAATGCTTACCTGACTCAATTGGGTAGGGAATATTTAATTACTGGTACAACAGAACAAGCAACCATAAGTTATTTTGGATTAGGTGATAGCGATTGTAATTATATTGTTAGTCAAGTTGAAATAGGTGATAATCATAACACTTTACAAAGTGGTTATGTTCCAGACATAACAGGTGACAATTTGGGTTGTATAAAATCAATTGCTGATGGTATTGGACAAAAATATTTTATACAAGGTGGAACAAGTAATAATTTCAAAACATTCAATACAATCATAACAGAACAAAATTTACTTTAATATAATATATAATTAATATGCCACAATTAAAACTTGTAGAAAACGCTGGTTCAATACAATACTCAAAAAACATAAATAATTTTGGTGAGCAAACCTTAACCAATACTAATCTTAAATTTACATTATGTGATTTGACCGATTATTCAGTTAGACCGTTTGGTAATTTGTTTACTTCATTCAATTTACCAATCACACAAACACAAAAAGATTCATTTAATGCAACATACGTTAATACATCATTTAATTATTTTTCCGACATCAATAAAATAGTTGTTGCTGAGATTCCTCAAAATACATATGGTGAATTGATTGATGGGAAAACATTCTCAATAAAAATTCCTCAATTATCAGGAAGTACATATAGTACGATTAATTGTTATGGTTCATACTTTTTGAGATCAGAACTTGATGTTGACACAAATATATTGAATTCTCAATATAGCGATGCCAATATTAATTCAGGTTATTTTGGTATTACTCCAAGCGTATCTAATAGTAATAATTCAAACATAGCATATTTGTTCAGTGATAACATTGCTAAACCTAAAGTTAATTATAATTACAGTGTAGGTTTGGACACAGCAAGTTATAATATGGTTTCTAGTACAACAGTCATCAATAGGGTTACTCAATCTTTTAGTACTTCAACACCAATATCGTTTGGGTTTGAAGTTGGGAAAGAATATAAAATAACTTTAACTAATATAAAAAACTATGACCAATCATTTTCTACATCGCAAAGAGAAAATTTAACATTATTATTTAGTAACTCTGATTCTATTATAAGTGAAACTGATAGTGTTATCACAACAGATTCTAACAATAGAGCTGTAAGAACAATTACGTATTCGCCATTAACATCATCAAATACATTAACATTAAAATCTAATAGTACCAACACTGCTAGATTAACAATAAACGCCACTTTAAAAATAGAAGAGTTAGTTATTGAAGAAGGTACTTGGAGTAGATGGACTCAAGGTAATAAATTCATACCAAACCTATCTAGTGTTAATGGTAAACAACCAGCTAGATTCAGTGATGCTAATAACATTCTTATCGATAGACCTATTGGAATTTTATATTTGGATAAAGGTTTTGCTGTTTTTACTGATAGAAATATTGTGGATAATTTCTATTATTCTGGTGCAACAAGTGGCGTTACTACAAATAGCGACCCTAATTTTACACAAATTTATTTTGATTCAACGTTAGCAAGTGCAACATTCAATTCAATATATACTGAATATGTGCAAAGTGTAATGTGTATGGCAATGCCAAACGAATTCTATACATCAAACAATCCAACATTTACTGAAGTATATGGATCAAATGGAGTTAATAATACTGGTAATGATCCTGTTTATATCACTGAAATTGGGTTATATAATCAATTTGGAGAATTGATTGCAATCGCCAAAACCTCTGAACCAATTGCTAAAAACAAAGCTAATATGGTAGCTTTTAATATAGATTTGAAATTATAAAATATAATTATGATTACTGAATTCACATACCCTAATGATTATAAATCATGGAAACGTAAAAACGTTACTTTACGTGGAATGAAAGAAGTTGGAGCAGAAAATAACGCTGGTTCTATGTTGGGTAAGGGTTTATATACAGCTTTCTTATCAAATAAAGATTTAGCAAAACAATATGGAGATGTTAGGTTTGTTGTTAATGGTGTACCAAAAAAACCTAAAATATTTAACAGTTTAAATGATTGGGAAATATGGTTTTATAACACTTTAGTTTTTCAATACTCTAAACAAAAAGGTAAAGAACATCCAGATAAAAGAGATTTCAACGCTTCAACAACAATTGAAGATGAGATGGAAAAATTAGGTTATGATGGAATTGTATTAAAAGGTAGAGAAATGGTTAATTTCAAACCTAAAGATGTATTATTTTTTAAAACTGAAAATGAATTATATGATTATTATGAATCTGTTGTTAAACATAATAACGTTGGTTTAAATGAATCCATAAATCTTGACGTTTTAAATAAAAAAGATAAATTAAATTCTCAATTCTTTAAAAATAATAAATTAAAAGATATTGAGAGAGGTAAAATGTTAGGTTTGGCTAAAAAATATATCAAAGCGTTAGATATAAAAGATTTAAAAGTAATTGATATTGTTTTTACTGGTTCTAATGCAAATTATAATTATACCAATGAATCTGATGTGGATATACATATATTGGTTGATTATTCAAAAATTGGCGATAATGAGGATTTGATCAAGGATTTATTCATGCAAAAAAAAGATAATTGGTCAAACAAATATGAAGTTACTATTCATAAACACCCAACAGAATTATTTGTTCAAGATAAAGATCAACCTCGTGAATGGAGTGCTGAATATAGTTTAATTAAAAATAAATGGATTAAAGAACCTAAAATTCATGAAGATAAAATTAATGATGACAAAATAGAAAAAGAAGCAAAAGTTTTTATGGAAGAAATCGATTCCATAATGAAATCATATAATAAAAAAAATTCAGATAAAGTATTAAATGAATTAGAAAAGATAAGAATCAAGATTAAAGACATGAGAGGTGATTCTTTGAATGATGAAAAAACTGAATTTGCTGAAGGAAATCTGGTATTCAAGCTGTTACGAAATAATAATTATTTTGATAAGATGCAGGAATTCAAGAAAAAGATTTATCAAGACCAATTTGGATTGAAAGAACATAAAACTTTAACCATAACTGAAACACAATATAAATTAATAAAAGAACGATTGATCAAAAATAAAAACAAACAACTATAATTTAACTATTTAACTTTAAAATAATAACAAACCATGTTAAAAAATTATTCAGACTCAATAAAATTAGATAGATGGAGGGATTTAGCCAACATCACAAAAATTCAAAAAAGTATCAATGAAGGTGGTACTATCTCTTATTCAGACAAAGCTCCTAATGGTGTTACTTATGGTATCATAAGAGAAAACCACAATTATTTCATCAAAACAACTAAAGAACAAAAAGATTTATATGTTTTGAATGATTATAAATATTTGGATCGTAATAACCTAAAAGAAGGTAGGTTTGATAGTTATTCTGGTGCATTGAAAAGACTTAATGGTATATTCAATGTATTGAAAGAAGAAATAAAATACAAAGAAGCTGTTAATGAACTAACCACAACTACTGGTGATAATCTTGAGGACGATGATAAGTTGTTTGGTGATTTAGAAGCACTAGATAATACTGAAGTTAAACCAGAAGAACCAGCACCTGTAATGTCAACTGATCCAATGGGTGACGTTGCTCCAGATGCAGAAATACCTACTGGCGATTCAGTACCAACAGACGCACCTATTGAACCAAGTGTTGATGTCGCTCCAGAAGGTGATGGTGGTGTAGAAGTACCTAGTGAACCAACAGCTGATTATACTGAAATTCAATCGTTGTTAGGTAAGATTCAAAACACTATTACTAACATGGAGACAATCACTCCTGAACAAACAAAATCAATCATCAATAGTGTAATTAGTTCAACCAAAACTGGTCTTCAAGGTTTAGAGGATAAGGATAAAGAAAAATTATCAAATAGAATTCTTCAAGGTGGTGAAAAAATTGACGAAGATTTAGGTGGAGATAAAACATCTATGGCTTTGAACAAAATAGATGCTGCAATTAAAGATTTAGAAGCAAACCCAAGTGGTAATGAAGAAAAAATAAGTAAACTTAAAGAGTTAAGAGATAGCGCACATAATATTTCATTAAAAGAAACTTCACCTAATTTAAATGAATCTACAAATGATGAAGAACTTAAAAAAATAGATGACGCAATTCTACACTTTGAAATGAAAATTAAAAATCAAGGTAAGGTTACTAATGCTAGAGATGAAGAACATTTAGAAAAACTTAAAAATATTAAAAAAGAATTAAGTTCATCATTAAATGAATCAATAAAAAACATAGTAACAGAACAAATAAAAAAAGATAAAGCAAAAGAAATAATTAAAAAAACTTTGATTCAATTAAAAGAGTCCGAAAAAAAAAATTCTAATTTAAAAAAACAACAAGAAATATTTTATGAAACATTCGAAAGGTTGTCAGAAGGTGAGTATGACAACGCTTTGGAATTAGTAAAACAATATATTGAAAATCCAGATGGTTTAACTGAGGGTGCGTTTGGTGATAAACTAAAAACCTTAGCTAAACCTTTTGTTATTGCTGCCTTTATGTCAGTTATGGGTGGTGAAGTAAACGCTGCGGTTGACAAATATAAAGAAGCAACTGGTATCACGCCAACTGAACAAGAAATAAAAGCTGGTGTAAATGAATTTAAAAAACATTCAGACACAACTCAAACCCAAAGTAATGGAGTAAAAGATGACTTAACTAAATTAATGTCAAACCCAAATATAAAGGTGGTTAAAGTGGATGAAAAAAAACTTGATAATAATGGCAAGAAAAAATCAGAAACATACAAGTTTATTCTACCAAGTAAATTAGTTGATGCAAGAGGACCAAGATTACATAATCAAGGCGTGTTGGAAAAACCATTTGACCAACTAGATGATAATAAAGATTCAGAGAGACTAGAAAAGGTTTGGGATATGATAAGTTACAATCCAGATCAAGCAATAAATGATGGTGTTATTAAAAACTCAAAAGGAGAAATATTGGCATCTAACGTAAGACAAGAAGGAGATAATGTCATTTATGATTTTGTATTTAAAAATAATGATTCAAAACAATTTACGGATGGTAAAACCCCTGTAAAAATGTTAGCTGGTAAGTTAGAAAAAGCACAACCACCAACAATAACATCAAATAAGGTTTGGGCGTTGTATAAAAATGCTGGTGTTTATAACATGAACCCTAACATGATGAAAGAAAACCCTGAAAAATATATTGGTACGTTAGAAAAATTAATAAAAGCTGGTTATGAACCAATACAAGGAACATATAATTGGCAAAGAACCGAAAAAGGTTCTTGGGTTGATGAAAAAGAAGCAGTAAAATTATTCAAAGATGGTCAGATTAGGTTTAACGATGAAGGTTTGAATAAAGAATATATGCAAAGATCAAACAGTAATCAAACCTCTGATGATTTCAAAGGTCAAAGTGAGCCTGTTGTTAAATAATAAAATCATTTCCGTTGGTTGTTCCGATTATTAAATAATTAACAACCAACGGTTTAAATAAGTTTTTAATTTTTATTTTCCGATTGATTTATAAAAGTCGTTTAAATATTTTAAACTATAATCAATTTCAATCACAATCGACCCAGAATTATGTTTGGTAGTGGTTATTGTACAGTTTGTAAGTTGTGATTCTTTTTTCATTTTAAATCGTTTTTTTGTTAATAATATATTCTAAAAATAATTTAGCCCCATCTAACAACCTATCACTATTCATATATTTTGCATGGTTGTAAGGTTCTTTAAATTTATTTCGTTCTTCTTCTAGTTTAATTATTTCCTCTTCTATAAAATTTATAATTTCTACGTTGTTGTCATCCCAAAATAAATCATTTTCATTTTTCATAATTATTTTATTTTTAAAGTTCAAAATTTTGAATTGTTTATAACGGCATGTATTTAAGAAAATTAGGGATTAACGGAGGAATAATTCTCCACCATTGGTAATTAAATAAAGGCAAATAAAGAACAAATTACCAGTACTACCCTAATTTTCTTAAATACTGTGTTAGGTACTGGTTTTATTGTTAACATACATATAAAGTTAATTATTAGATTTTTATTTATAGTTTTGTCAATTAAATTTTATCTATATCATTATGGAACCAATAAAAATAATTACTGAGTCAGATTTGTCTTATTTTATAAAGCCGAAGACTGTCGATGACGTTGAGTCGCATATGGATACTCTAATTTTAATCAGAAAACATATTGATATGGATAATAAAGTTTCAAAAAAATATTTCTTGAGACTTTATGATAACCCATCCGAAAATTCAACGTCTTATAAAGTTTTGTCAAACGCTATTGGGTTAGAAGCTATAAGGAATATTATTATTAAACATAAAATATATGATGGTGGTTCTGAGTCTGAAAACTCAACATATATTAGTTTTTATTCTGAATAGATCTATCCTCAATACATAACGCTTTACTAGTCATAGAGATATTATGATATTTTCTATGGTAATTCTCCATATAATCCATAAGTTCATATCTTGTTTTTTCATCAATAATTGTTTCACCATTAAAAAAATCTATTAGTGTATTTTGAACTTTTATTAATATTTCTCTGTCTGTTTTTGTGTTTTTCTTTAGTTCGCTTAACGTACATACATTTTCTATCTTGTTGTTATTTTTTAAACTTGTACCTAACGCTAGATATTTACGAAGGTTGCTCATCAAACCGTTTATTATTTTTTTCATAATTATATTATTTTTAAAGTTTTGTAAAGTACAAATATAGCAACTTTCGTGAATATTTTGTTATAAATTATTTTAAATACCACATTTTTTTAACTGGAAAAGGTCTTAAAGGTTTGTAATCATTCTTTGTCCATTTAATATAGTTTGGCAAAGCTAAAAAATATTCCATCGTAATAGGGTTATTTAGATTTTGACAACCCATCATTTCTATTGAACCATTAATAATAATATTATTGTTGGTTCTTAATAAATTAATAAGATCCTTATTGTTGACATTAATCATTTTATCCAATGTGTATTTAAAAGGATAATGAGTGTAGATAAAATATTCAGGATCGCTATTAAACCAACTGTTGTCATAATAACCATCCATATCATTACTATTCATCCAAGTTACATCGATTAATATTTGTTTATTATTTTCAATAACAATATTGTTCCAAGCATGATAAACTATATTAACATACCCATCTTGTTTTGTTAACCCTGAAATTTTTTCACATTCAACACCAATTGAATCACACATACTTTTAAACAAAAATGCATAAGCATTGCAAGAACCTTTACGAATTCTAAGTATTTGATTTAAATTAAGTTGAAAATCGTAATTAAACAAATCTATTTGATATGTCATGTTTTCACATATCCAAACCGAAATGGCTCTGGCTTGATTTAATTTATTTTGATTTAATATAGTATCAGTTTTAATTAGGTTTATTATCTCAATGTAATCATTATCTTTATTGCTATATGTAATCGAGTCAACAATATCAAAGCTCTTATTGTGTTTTGACGATAATGGTTGAGCTACAATTGTTTTACTATTGATAGTAAAAACTAAAGTTAAAATAGTTAAAATATATCTCCTCATACTTATAATTTTATAACATTATTACGTAAAGTATTGTAATTAGGTTACAAATATACAGATTTTATTTAACAATACAACTATTTAAATTTAAAACAAGTGCTTAATTACATTGATTTAAACCCAAATATTGATACGTTTGCTTCAGCATTCACTAAAACCAATACTGTTATAGGCCAAACCATAACTGGCGCTAATTTAAATAATAATGTTTTAACGCTTAATAGGTTTGATGGGACAAATATTATCGTTACAGGTTTCAGTTCAACTAATATAACTTCAGTAACATATAATGATATTATAACAACTTTGGGTTACACCCCTTATGACTCAACCAACCCTAATAATTATATTTCAAGTGTAACGTTTAATAATGTTGTTAACGCTTTAGGTTATACCCCTTTGTCCTCATCAACAAATAATAACTACATAGAATCATCATTTACAGAAAGTAATTATTATAAACTAAGTAATCCAAATTCATTTATTAATTTTATTAGTGGAGATACTAGATATGAATTAATAACTAATAAAGGTATAGCTAATGGATACGTCCCATTAAACGCATCAGTTAAGATTGATAATATTTATTTACCAACATCAGTTTTAGGTTCTGTAAATTATAAAGGCTTATGGAACGCATCAACCAATACACCTACATTAACCTCTAGTACAGGTACTCAAGGATTTTATTATATTGTTTCAGTAAGTGGTAACACTAACATTGACGGAATCACTGATTGGAAAGTAAATGATTGGATAATATTTAATGGAATTACTTGGGATAAACTTGATAATACTGAAAATTTTATTAGTTTCAATGGTAGAAATGGTGTGATCACATTATTGTCAAGTGATGTTATTAGTGCATTGGGTTATACTCCTTATAATTCTACTAATCCAAACCAATACATTAGTAGTTCATTTACAGAATCTAGATATTATTTAAAAACAAATCCTAGTAATTATATATCAAGCGTCACATCTAGTAATATAACAACAGCATTAGGTTATGTACCTTTATCAAGTTCTACGCAATATTCAGGTTTAACAGTTACTGGTGATGTTACTGGTTCAACATTAACTAAAAACATAACACTTAGTTTACAAAATATAATAGCACCAGCAATTGTTGGCTCATCAACCCAAATACCAATAATATCTTATGATGCTAAAGGTAGAATAACGTCTGCTTATACCATAACAGTAGCTGGCGGTTCTGGTTCAAGTGGAATAACAAGTATAAATAATCAAACCAATAACTTTCAAACATTAGTTACTGGTAATACAGGTAATGATTTTAACATTAATAGTAGTGGTGGTATACATACATTTAATATTCCAACTGCAAGTTCATCAACTACAAGAGGGTTAATAACATCAAATGATTTTAATACTTTTACTAATAAAGCAAATATTACTTATGTTGATAATCAAATTACTAATTTAAGTTCAACTACTTTAAATTTATTACAGAATTATACCGTTAAAGATTTATTTTATCCTAACATAAATATTTTTAATAGTTTACCATATTATCAATCAATAGAAACTGTAATAACCAACCCTAATGGATCAAAAATAATAACTCCAATAGTTAGAATTTGGTCAGATACTTTAGGTTTAACATATTTAAAAATGGTTAATCAAAATGGAACAACCTTGTCAACTTCACAAATATTTGCAACTTCAGATACTATCACTACATTAACAACATTTATTTTAAGTGGTTGTACATCGTTAGAATATCAAATTTTGACAGATACAACAACAAATATAAAACAAATAACATTAATATAATAATTATGGCTACAGTTTATAGATTGAGCAACAGTACTACTTTTGGTACAATTAGATCCGCTTATTTGGCTATTGGTACATTAACGCAAGACGAAATCTTGGAAGTCGAGACGGCTGATGGTGAAGACGTTGGTGAGTTTTGGACAAACGGTGCGTTTGAAAATTTATCACCATACACATTAACTGTTCGAGGTAGAAATGGGTATGGTGTATTAAAATCTAACGGAGTGAATAGTAGCGTTTTCATTGAAAATATGAATAATGTCGTTTTGGAAAGGTTATCTTTAAAAAATGGTGGAACTATGAATTTGAGGTTAAAAAATTGTACTGGTATTTATGCTAATGATCTACTTATTGATAGTGCGAGTTATTCTATATATGTTGAAAATTGCACATCGGTAGAAGTAGTTTCAGCAACGTGTACAAACTCAAAATTTGAACCAATATATTTAAGTAATTCATTAGGTATAACTTTAAATTCAGTATCAATTGATTTAGCTAGTACTGTTGTTACATCATCAGCTGGATTGAGAGCTACTAATATAGAGTATTTGGACATAATTAATTTAACCTCACTAAACTCTAAAATAACCAACCATTTTAAAATAACAACATGTAAAAATGTTAATATAACTAGATGTAATTTAAAAAATAGTATTGGACATGCAATATATGGCATTGCTTCAGATTTAAAAGTTACGGATAACTTATTGTGGAATAATGGATTAGTTACGGATGGTACTAGTGCTGTATTTTGTGAAGGTTGTAATGACATTTATATGAACGGTAATACTGTTAAACATATAGGTTCACCAAATTCATATATATTATTCTGTAGAGATAATACAACACAAGTAAGAGAATTTAATAATAATATATGCTTATTAGAAACCGCAAATAATACTACTGGATCAGTTTATTATTTAAGATTGGAATTATCTGATTTAGTTAGTAGTTGGTCAAACCTATCATGTGACAACAATTTGTATTATTCTAGCAATCCAAGTATAAAATTCGCTAGAGGTAGAATTGGTGGAACTGTATTTACTTATTCAACTTTAGCAGCATTTCAAAGTGGACAAGGTAAAGAATTACAATCAATAATTTCAAACCCAATATTTTTATTAAACTCATTTATTCTTGATTCTTCCAGTAGAGGATATTCAGAAGGTAATTATCTTAAATCTACTTTATATACACAGGATTTCAAATTAAGACCATCAACAATAGATATTGGAGCTTATTGTAATAATGCCACAACACCAGTTTTTAGTAGTATAACTCCCACTTTTATCGCAATAGATAGAGTAACATCAAATATTTTTTATAGTGGATTTACGATACCAGCTTATAATGAGGTTTTATTTATTTCAAATAGCATTGGGATACCAAATATAACGACTTGGAATATTAGTGGAACTTCAAGTATGAACACCATTGGTAAATATAAAATGACTCAATGGAATTTGAACAGTAATTATGGGTCACAATACAATGTTTCTACTAGTGCGTATAAAAAAGGTTTAAATCCAAGTAGTAGTACGTTAACATATCCAAACCATGTTACTGTTATTAGACGTTATCCAGTACCAAAATTTTCTTTGAATTCTGAAAATTTAATTTATACTGGAAACACTGTAAACTTTAATAACGACAGTATTGAAGGTGATTCATATGTTTGGAAGATAAGCGATAGTAGCAATAATATTATTAGTTCCGCAATCACATCTAGTATGACTTATCAATTTAATTCATCTGGAGTTTATAATGTAAATTTATCGGCTATTAATACTACTGGTACTAGGGATATATTATCTAAAAATATAATTCAAGTAACAACTGAAGATATAGTGCCAAAACTAAATATTGTTTCAGATAAAGAAATAGTTAGAAAAGGTGGTTGTGTTAATTTTAGCGCTGTAACCCCAAATGCGACTAGTCATTCTTGGCAATTTTTAGGTGGTATCCCTAGCGCTAGTGATTCTCCAAACCCAACCGTTACTTACCCTAATATTGGGTCTTATGATGTTTATTATAGTGCTACAATTGGTAATAAATTAATAAACACTTTTTTTAGACGTAAAGTTACATGCGTTCCAGTTTTAACTGGAACAACAATACATGACGTAATATTCACATCATCAACGCAAATAAGAATAATAGACACAACCATTAATGGGGTGACTGTTAATGCTGGCGATTTAATTAGAGTACAAGGTACAGGTGATCAATTAAGATTTAGAAACATTATTGGTAACCCAAGTAAACCCATTATTATAACAAATGTTGGATTAGTTACTTTAAATACCATAAGCGGATTCTCTTCTTTAAGGTTAGAGGATAATTGTGCTTATATAATACTTGATGGTAAAGGCGATCCCAATTATGAATATGGGTTTTATTTGACTCAACCAACATCTAACGCAAATGGTAGTGGTGGTTTATTATGTACAAAAAAAGCCACTGATATAGAGGTTTTTGGTGTAGAAATATATAATTCAGGTTTTGCTGGTATAATGGCTAAAACAGATGATGCTTCAACCCCAAGATCAGAATTTACCATGAAAAACCTAAAAATACATCACAATTATATACATGGTATTAGAGGTGAAGGTATGTATTTAGGGCATTTTACTTGGAATACGGATAATAATGTCGCAGCTGGTTATTTAGCTCCAGAAATGTGGGATACAAAAGTTTATAAAAATAAGGTTTGGCATACTGGTAATGATGGTATACAATTAGGTTGTGGGGTTCAAGGTTCAGAAATACACGATAATGATATACAATTCACTGGTGAGTTTGGATCTGGTGGTCAAAATTCATGTATTTCAGTCAATTCAGGTTTTGTTGGTTATGTTTATAACAACAAATGTATAGCTGCACCAAAAGGTGGTAGTATTGTAATACAACCTCATGGTAATACATATATATTCAATAATACTTTTAGTGGTATGGTTGATAGTACAGATGGTATTTATGGAATTAGTGATGCAACCACAGGTTTAAATATAGAGGTTTATATTTTTAATAATACTGTTTTAGGTCGAAGAAATGGTATGGTATATAATTATCAAGGTGGTAATAAATGGGGTAAATTGGTAATGTTGAACAACATTTTTACACTTGGTAGTGGTAGTTCTAACATTATTTATTATGGTACAACACCTTTAAGCAATATAATATCAGATAAAAACATATATAAAACCTATGGGGATACCGATAATTTATTATTTTATGATCAAACCAATGGCGATTTAAGAGTTGGTCCAAATTCAATAGCATTAGCAACTGATGGGGCTGATTTAACGCAACATATTAGTTTACCTTGGAATACACTAACAGATCAATTTGGTTTAATTTTACCATTAAATGTTGGATGGGGATATGGAGCTTTTAGTATAAAAGGTGTAAATCAAGTATCAGATGTAACAAATACAAAAGAAGGGTTATTTTACAAAATATACTGTATAAATCCAGATGGATGGCAATATGGGTTTGTAACCGATGAGAGTTTTATATTACCTAATGTAGCACCAAACCTAACTGGTACTACTGTAGAAGATACATTAACTATATTAAAAGATACCAGAAATAAAACTCCATTACCAACAAAAAAATATGAAGAGTTTGGTAAACGTGGAGAAATAAGATATGGTAACAATTATATGCACGTATGTATACAAGACGGAGTTTGGTTATCAGTACCTTTAGCTAGTGAAGTTTCACCTACTATTTGGGACAATATTCAAGGTAAACCTGATAGCAGTGTTGAAGATATAGATGAAGCTGTATTAAATATGGGTTTGATAGCATCTAAAAATGTTGATGGGACAGATTTAATGGATAAATCTACATTAGTATATAATTTTAGCGCACAAACTTGGACTATGAAAGAGTATGGTGTTGTTGGAAGTAAAAGTGTTGATGAAACTGGTTTAAGTAATGGTGTTGTACCTAAGTATAATTCTACAACACAAAAATATGATTTAGTTAGCTTCCCAACCGCTGGTGTGTTTACTCAAGGTTCTGGAACAATATTATCATTTAGTTCAAATAAAGTATATGGTACTCCTTCGTTACCAGAAACAGGTAATGTAACATTCGATACCAATGGTGCTGTTTTAGGTACTAAAGTTAAATTGTTACATAAATCAATAGGTACAATACCAACATTACCTTTATCCGCAAAAATATTGTCAAATAGTGGATTGTATGATTCTGGCAATACTGGTAATATTAATATTATTGATTTTGATTATATTAATGATAATAATATTCAATATAAAATAACTCAATCTTCTGTTGGTAATACTCCAGATCCAGTGACTTTGTTGAGTGGTTTAACAATTTATTTTAATGCTGATGATTTAACAAATAGTTCTATTAGGGTTAGTGGTGCTACAACATTCATATCTTCTTGGGGTGGCCCTATTGATACAATAGGGTTAGCTTTAGCAACTGCAAATACTATAAACCAACCAACATATTATTCAACTGGAGGTGCTAATAATAAAGGTAGAGTTGTATTTACAGCTGTTTCTGGTCATGGTTTGAGTATTGGTGGTAATAATGTTAAGTTTGGTTCTATATCTTATTGGATGGTATTTAAAACACCTACCGCAGTAAATAATGCAAATTTATTTGGACAAAGCGCACCTTCAGCTGGTGATGAATTTAGAACCTATATGAATGGTACTACTGCATTTAGCCAAAGAGCTAGTTTTTCAGTTAACCAAATTGCAACCTATAATTCAAATTGGAACGTTTTAAAGGTAACTCATGATGGAACAACAATTGTAGCTAATTTAAATGGTACACAAGCATATACTCAAAGCAGAACAAAATCTGGGTTTGGTACTAATCCAACAATGGCGATAGGAGCAATAATGACAAGTGGTGGTACTTTTACTAATAATGCTAATTTAGAAGTTGGTACAATAATTTTAGCGCAAACATTAGAACCAGCTAAAAATGCAGTAGTTGACGAAATGTTAAGAATTAAATATAATTTATATTAATAATATATCTTAATGGTGGTTAGATGAAATATTAAAATTTAACCACTATTAAGATATATTATTTCTTCAATAAATTACCTAATTCAATTAATCTATCAGCGTCTTTAGGGTTAAATATAAATTCCTCAAAATGACCATATTTACATTTGTAACCAAAAATATATCTTATACCTAACCATAACCTTTGAAAGAATTTTAGGTTTGATAAATGAATAGTTACAAATAATTGTTTATCATCACTATCATAATATGTTATAATTTGATGTTCAACGCTAGAACATTCGCAAAGAAATAATTGGTTTTCCATTATAAATTGTTTATTATTTTAAATAATTCGCTTTCAACATCCAAACCTAATTCATTTCGAGTAACTAAACGTTTAAATTCAATGCTTAATCTATTATAGATTGTTGAACATAATTCTTGTTTAAAATCACATACTTCATCAAGAATTAAATAAGATTCTAAATCCAATTGTTTTTCAATATTATTAGCATATTTTTCTGCTAATGTAATAAAATCATCAGTATATATTTCCATTATAAATTAATTTTTTTAAATAATAATCTAATTCTTTTCATTTCTTCTTCCGCTTTAAACTTAGATTCGTTTAAGTGTTTCCTTATGTTATCTTTTTTCATAATGATAATTATAATTTTATAAGTTTCAAATATGTGTTATGATATTTTTTCAATCTAATTAAATCTTTTTCAAGTAATTCAGTTTCGGTGAATCTAGTAATGTCCATGTTGTCTTTTAAATCAGCAATTTTTACTTTTATTGCATCTTTATTTGAAATTAAACGATTAATATAATCACCATAACTTTCACCTTTTATTTTAGTCATGGCTAAAATACCATCAATAATTCTTTTTGAAAAATAATTATTTAACATCTCCATAGTAAAAATATGTGGTAAATCTTCAACGCTATCATGAAGTAATGCTATTACTTGTTGTTCAAAATCACCACCACTTTTAAGAATATTTTCATAAACCCTATATAGATGACCAACATAAGGTTTATTTGCTTTATCAACAATCCCTTTAAAATGTTTTTCAACTAATTCGAATATATCAATAATATCTAATTTATTTTCCATCTTTATTATTACTTTATCTATTTAAAACTAAACTTATTATTATTATTTATCATGACAAATTTACAAGCATTTTTTGAGGATTTTGAAACCCAAACCAAAAAAGTTTTCAACAATTATGGTGAAGCTGCATATTCGCTAGATCAATTTTTAGATAAATACAATTATATTTTGAGTTCTGAATATGATGATGTCACCGATTTTTTAAAACCTATACGTAACGATGTTGGTCATTACACAATAGACGTACCAGTATTCAAAGACAATATTGAACATAAACTAACAATTAATTTATCAAAAGAAGATTCGAAAAATACTGATTTTATACCATTATATACGATTGATTATAAAGTGGTGTAAATTATTTTCTTTTATTTAACCTAATTCCATTTTTAATGTTATTGTATGTTATTGTATGTTATATTTATAGCTTCATCAACCATTACACTATAACCAGATTCATGATTATCAGATACATATAGTAATATAATTAATGGTAATCTATCGTAATTGTTATCACAAAGATAATTAAGGTTTTGATTAAATCAAAACTTTTATCCCACTTTTTTTAGTACTCATGCTACGCCTACTAACTTCCCTGATGTTTCCATCTCGATGCTTCGCAAGCGAACCTCTATATCTGTGTGTTTTCAAGAGGTTAAACAAATTATACCATGTCATTTTAGTACTGTTTACCAATAGAACATCTATGTCATTATTTTTCATAATGACCTCCATAGTGTCTATGATACCTTTACTAATCAATGGATAACCTGTAAGGTTTTTAATGTATTTGTATAATCCTCTTCGACCAATCTCAATAGCACTGTTGATTGGGTCAAAGTAATCATACATAATGTTACCAATAAAACTAGAATAAGAAGGGTTAACTTTAACCAATTCAACTCCAAATTGCGTACACAATTTGGTTATCATTTGTTCTATCAACCCTCTATACCAAATGTTTTTGGTTTGTCGGTTTACTTCTTTTGTTTTTTTATCTTTTTGTTTACTTTCTTTAAAATCTAAATCTTCCATTACGAACGATGAACATTTATAATGATTAAGAATGTTAAATATATGAATTATAATCTCTTTTAATTCATATTTATGTTTATTTCTATGATATTCTCGTTCTTCCTCACTTGCTTCCTGTGGAAGTTTTTTGGTAAAACGTCTTAAATCGTAACATTCAGTTTTAATTATCTTGATTGCATGTTCACCGCTTTCAATGTGTTCATTTTCCAAATCTCTTTCTAACACACTAATTCCAATATAAGAAGGATTCATGTCAATACTTAAACACCTGTTAGGTATTTTATTTATTAACATCTTACTTCTTAACTTTTCATGATGTTCTTTGTAAATATTTTTAATTAATATTGTTTGTTCCTCTTTATCATTGGTAGTTGATTTTACTTTTTCCACCTCAACTCGTCTTGCTTTTTCATCAATGGTGAAACCACTAAGTTTACTATCATCATACGTTAAACAAATAAAATTGTTACATAATGAAACACTTATAGATATATCTTTATTGTTTGATAATTCTACAAGTTGTTTTATAACTTTTAATCTATTTTTATTTACCTTAACATCAATATCTATTTTTATTCCTTGTTTGGGTTTATAGGTTATTTTACCATCAATTAATTCACTAAAGTCTATAAACCTATTTCCTTTTTGATTGGCTTCGCCCATCAAATTAAAAGACCATAATCTTCGATTGGTAAACTTAGTCTTTTGTTTTATGATGGAATTATTTAAATTAACCAATTGGGTTTCAATACTTAATATATTTTCTTGTTCATATTCATTATTTAAATCAACCAACTTAGAATTATATTGGTTATGTAAATGAGTTAAATGCTTTAAATTAACTCTACCACCAAACACAACATTATGTTTTAATGAATTAGTTAAATAATCAATGGATTTATATAAATTAAAAATAGATTTTTTTTCTTTTTTAGTTAACTGTTTTGTTTGTTTTTTAACCAATAAATCATTTAATTCATCGGTTTTGGTTTCGATACGTTTATTAGTTTTACTTTTTTGAGTGTTTTGTTTGTTGATAAATGATTCGACTTGCGATTTTAAGGAACGATATTCTATATCGTTCAAGTTAAATCTTAATTTAAAGTCGTCAATATAACCGTTATTAGCAGATTCTTCAATAGTTTTGAGCATTAACCTGAATGCATAACTGTATTGCACCATTTTATCAGTTAAGAATGGATTATTTGAACAATAAGTTATTGGTAATTTGATGGTTAACATTACAAAAGTAAATAGTTAAACTATTAAATTATTTACAACAATTTTTATTTATTTTGCGTTCATAATGTAGATAAAATTCCCAACCTAAACCTATAAGTTCGTTTATTTGATTTTTTGAGTTTTGATTTATTTCAAACATAATTATCTCTTTTTATTTTTAGCGATTTCGATTAATTTATTCAATGAATTATCTTCTTTGACATTGAAATAAACGCCAAATATTCTAAAGATAAAACCTTTAATGTTCGTGTATTGTTTATAATACCAAACCCAAAACTTTAGGTTTGACAAATTGTACCACTTCAATGATGTGTAACTAATGTCGATTTTCATAACTTTTAAATTTATTGTTTAATTATAACACAAATATACTTAATTGTTTTTAACGATGCAACTATAAATACTATTTATTTTTAAAAAATAATGAATAATTTATTAGTAGAAACCAAATTACACAAAAAACTTGATAATTATGGTGATGATTTTAAACGTAAGGTGATTGAGGAGACTCAAAACCAATTGAATGAATTAAGTTTTGGTGGTATAAAAAACGCTGCTAACGTGGTTGGAGATAAATTAAAACAAAACACAATTGAACCAGTAGTTAATTTGAAAGATAAAATGCTTAATAAATTAGGTAAAATTAAAGATAGTTTCGAAACAACCATTTCTGACATCAAAACGGCTTATTATAATGGTAATATTGAAGAGATTGAAAATGAGATTATTGATATATTGATTAATTCAGTTGATAAAATTAATCAAAAACGAATAAAATCTGGTCAACCACCACTAAATAAAAAATCAGTTTTGATGGGTTTAGTAAATAAGGCTAATAAACGAATCATTTAACTATTTACATAATATAAATCATAGTGATGATAGAAGAAGGATTGAAGAGAAAAATATTTAAACTTGCTGCAATGAAAGATTTGGTTGCACAAAGTCCTTTTTTACAAGGTAAATATGATAAATTAGCAATAAACGCAGCTGAAAAATTTGGTTATCATTGGAATGAAGTAATACAAAACGTATTGTTTAACAAATATGTTCAAACCTCACCTAAATTAAAAGAAAAATACATGAAGATTAAAAACGATATGAAGAACAAAACACTAGAAGAAATGTCAACAACTGGTGGTGGTTCTATGGGTGATGGAGCTTTAACTGGTAATAATTCTGGTGCTTATTATGGACCTTCAGCTTTTGCCAAAACCAACAAAGATAGAAGGTTTTTTGGTAAAAAAGAAGTTATAAAAGGATTAACTCCAGACAACAATATCAATATAATGAAAAATGAAAGCGCAATAACCAACCCAAACCTAATTGATGATATGTATGAAGAACTTATGAGTAGCTTCAATGTATTGGATGGTATTGGGAAAGAAAATAATGATGATGAAGAAAATTTTGAGGATGATATTAATGATGAATTAACACCAAAAGAAATAAAAGCTTTGTTCATTATGAATTGTACTCCTAGCTTTAATAAAGAAGATTTATCTGATATGAATGAAGATGAAATAAATAATATTTATGATTCTGTATACAAAGAAACATTTCCACAAACCACCACCACAACTACTGATGTGGATAAAATAACACAAAAATCTGAAACAATAGAAAAAATGAAACAAAACCAAACAGCATCATTGAATGAAGAAGTGAAATCAAACGGTATGGTTCAAGTGGATAGGATCAAAAAAGAAAATGAAGCCAACACTAAGGAATATTACAAAACCCTTAATGGTGGTGTTCAAAAAACCATAGATAAGGGTCTAGAACCATTTGAACGTAACGAACCATGCTTTGAGTATGATTATAATAAAGACTCGGCTGAACCAGTTAAATACAAGTATGCTGATGAAAGAAATAAAGAATATTTAGAAATGGTTCATCGTGGTATGGAAGACCTTAAATTGGATATTCCAGACAAAGATTATGATGAGAGATTGAAAAAATCTATCGGAGACAAAGCAATGGCGTTGGTTAAGAAAAAACAAGAAATTATTCAAAAGAACGATTATAAAAATTTACCAAAAGGAAAAATGGAAGTAGTACCAGAAACAGTGAAAGAATCATATATTCAAGGTTATACTTTGGATAAATATGGAAATAAAATTATCAAGAGTGTTGGTTTGTCTAAAATAAACGAATCAACAAATAATATTTTGTCAGAAGATCTAATTCCGTTTGAGACGAAAGGTTTAGGTAATGCTTATGAACCAATGTTGAAAGAACAAATAGAAAAATACGATTTCTACTATTCTAAAAATGAGGATAAATATTACAAAACAAACAAGAAACCAGATACTTCCAATAAAAGATTAGATGAAGGTTTCTTGAGTAAATTCTCTAAATTGACAAATTATCAACCTTCAAAATTCACAAAGAATTTGATTGACAAAAGCAAATTTTAATCGGTTTTAATGTAATTAATAAAAATAACCCCAAATGGAATATGTTTCTGTTTGGGTTTATTTTTTAACCACTTTAACCTTTCTCAATCTAGGTTTGAATTGTTGTTTGTAGTTTGGATTAATATCTGCAATCGCTTCTACTATCATTATGGAAACCGACAAAATTATTAAGATTATTTTTTTCATGTTTAATATAGTTTATTTTAATGTAAATATAACTAAATCAGACAATTATGTATCAGGTTTTATACTGATATATAATTAAGTGTTAATACTTATGGTTATTTATTTTTTATTATTTAGTATAAAACGTATTTTATCATGTATTTATATTATGGCATCTGATCTTAAACATATATTCAACAATTTGAAAAAGGAATTGGACAAAAAATTAATAGAAACATTATTGAGGGACAATTATATTAATTTCAATAGGGTTGAGATTTACAGGAATTTTATAAGGGTACTAAGTAATAATATTTATAGCACTTATTTGGGTAAAGAATATATATCAAGCGAGGAGGATATTCTTGGACATTACAATTGGTGCTTCAATGATGTTTGTAATAAATTCAAACTTATGGGGGTCGATTTCAATAACAATATTGAGGTAAGGGATTATTTTATGGACTATTATAGGTTTGGGTTATATAATGCTGAAAACGGCAAAGAATACCCAGAAAAAAACGTGGCTGTTTATTTCAATTCAATATTTGAACTGGTAGAACCTAAACCCATGATGGAGATGCTGGCTTATATAGACATATATAATATGTTCAACAATACATTTACTAACAGTAATAAAAATAAATAACGTTATGACCCCTATATTTTATTCGCAAAACAATTTACCAATATATCTTAAAGAAGATATAATATCATATTTGGAATCATTACATCCAAACAATCAAGATAAAATAATGATTGAATACGAAACCAAATGGGTAAGTAATAAAACAATTGTAATAGTATTAAAAAGTGATTTGAACGGTACTAGTGAAACAACTAATAATGATGAAGAAGACGAAATTGAAAAAATAAACAACGTAATTAAATACATAGATGATTTAGAAAGAAAATTATTAAACAATGAAAACTAAAAAAAATAAAATTATTGGCGATAAAGAAAATATTATTGATGAGCTAACCAATTTGACGAATGATTATAGGTTGGAAAAATCAATTATTATTGATAAAGAATCCGCTATCAAAAATCTTGTTAAAGAAAGAAAAAATATATTCGTTGATACAGATATTAGTAAAAATTCATTTGTTGAAAAAATAAAATCAAAAAATATTATCCTTGAAATAGAGGAAGTTAAACAAAAAAACAATAGTTTAATGAATAGAATAAGAAGATTTTTTGGAATTTCAATAAAATGAATTCGTATTTAATATCAATTCTATCGAAAAACAATAAATTAAAAAATAAACATTTATTATTATGAGTACATTTTCAAGAAAAAAGAAAGATCACAGAAAAAGGGTTGAGAGATACCACCAAAGAATGAGAACCGAAAAAAATGCTTTGAGGAAACAACTAGAACAATTGATGGCTGAAAGAAATAAACAATTGGAACTTGAAAAACAACAAGAAGCTAATCAAAACCAATAATAATAACATTTATTATTAAAATCATTTTTATAAAATTAATTGTCAATTAAATAAATTTTTATGGCTATCAGAACTCCAAGAAAAACAAAAGAGTCAACAACAAATAAAAGTAGCAAGAAAGCATCAAAATCAAACCTAAAAGATGAGTTTTATGCTAATAATAATGAAGGATCAAGCAAAACTAATGGTGGCATTAGTAGAAAAAAAGAAGTTTTGGATTTGTTGAGACCAAGAGGTGAGGTAAAAGCAAAATCAGAAAAACAAACGGAATTGATGGGCTTAATATCTAATAAGAATAAACAAATCATTATTGTTTCTGGTCCTGCTGGTTGCGGTAAAACTTTAGTCACTTTGTCTGAAGCTTTATATTTGTTGATGGATGAATCAAATAAATTTGAAGAAATATCAATATTTAAATCTGTAACCCCATTGAAGGGTGAAGAAGTAGGTTTTTTGCCTGGTGATATTACCGAGAAAATGAAATTTTTCCTAATGTCCTATTTTATTCAGATCGAAAAATTGATTGGTAAAGCTAGATTGGAAAAATTGATCGAGAAAGAATTCCTAAAACTAGTTCCATTAGGATTTATTCGTGGGGTCAGTATGGACAACAAACAAATAATCATTGTTGATGAATTCCAAAACATATCTATTGAGAACGCCAAGACTATTTTGACTAGGATGGAAGAAGGAGCTAAATTGATATGTTTGGGTGATATCAGACAACAAGATTCAAGAGGTAAAAATGGGTTATCTTTTTTGGTTGAACATTTTAAGGATGTTGATAATAAAATCGCAGTCTTGGAATTCAATGATTCAGAAATCGTCAGAAACCCACTAATCACTAAAATATTAAATGTGTTTGAAGAAAAAGGATTTTAAATTATGGAAGAAAATAAAAATGAAAATATACTTTATGGGCATTTTGATCACCCTATTACTTATTCTGGTAGAACAAATAATCATAATAGAATATATGATCCAAGTATATTTGACGAAATTAAAAATAAATTCATAATGGGTGTTGATCCAGCATTAGGTAATAATTCTGATTATACTGTATTTAGTAAGGTTAATAACCTATATAAATATGAAACAATAATAGCTGATTCATATGCAGAAGAAATTATGAAACTTTATGAGAACGCTAAAAACAAACCCATCAAAATAGGTTTCAATTTGGATGATGTTGTTCGAGCTACATCTGAAAGGATTTATTGGTTTTACATCAAGTTTTATTTAAAAAAATATGGTGTTGAACCAAACCTAAATTATGAAGATTTGGATTTATCCGACATCAAAAAAACTTTAGGGTTATCTAATGAAACAATTGAGTTGGATAATGATAGTGTTGATGAAGATGGTATAATTGATTTAACCAAAATAAGTAATGATAATTATAATGATGGGTTAAGTGAATATGAAACCTTTATTGAGGAAAATTATCTTGATATATTTGGTAATAGCAAAGAGGTTTATAAAGGCGTATCAAATGATTTAAACAACCTATTTGAGTTGATGAATGAAAATAATATTAAACCTATAATTATTCAAAGAGAATCTGGTATTATTCGTAATGCTACATTATTTTTCTTATCTGACAAAGGTATAGGTATGGATCAAATAAACTTTATTAAAACATATGAGGGAGCATTTGAACATTGTGATTATTTAGTTGCAGCTAACCCAAATTTCTTAAACATAAACCCAAATAAAACAATAAAAATAAACACTCATTATAACAAACACATAAAAGTAAAATATGAATTGGATAAAATCAAAGAAATGTTTGAATTGGTTTTAAATATTAATTAAAATGAAAATTAATTAATCGTACTTTATAATAACAATTTTTTAACGAACAACAATATAATTATTTTTTAATAATCAAAATGGAAAAACAACAAAAAACAGTTTTGGAAAGGTTGACGGAATCCTACGAAAAATTCCAAAAGAAAGAAAACAAATTTTTATTTTTTGTACCTGATACATTGGGAATTCCATCAGGTGCAGTGATTGAGATTTATAACCAAGCCAATATTTTGAGAAAAAGTGGTTATAATGTTTTGATTTTTGGTGATAAAGAAGATTTTCCAGTACCAACATACATTGATCAAGAATGCCAAACCTTAACCCATAAAAGTTTGAGGAAAGCTGGTAACAACCAAATGGTATTGGATATTGAAATTTCTCCAGAAGATTTTATGGTTATTCCAGATTTTTTCACAAACATCATGGAAACAACCAAAAATTTACCTTGTCAAAGAATTGTTTTGGCTCAATCATTTGAGTATATTACTAATTCATTGTTACCAGGGATGAAATATTCTGATTTTGGTATCAGACACATCATCACCACCTCTACTAAATTAAAGGAGTTTATTGAGGAGTTTCATGGTAAAGAAACATATGATATTAGTGTTTATACTGTTGGTATTCCAGATTATTTTAAAAACAAACCATTTAAAAAACCATCTATCGCTTTTGTATCTAGGAATGCTTCTGACATCCTAAAAGTAACTAGGTTGTTTTATTTGAAATATCCTGAATTACGTTGGATCAGTTTTGAGGAAATTAGAAACCTTAACAGAGAAAAATTTGCCGAAAAACTTTCTGAATCAGTTGCTTGTTTGTGGATTGATAGAATTGCATCATTTGGTACATTACCATTGGAGGCTATGAAAGCTGGAGTTGTTCCTGTTGGTTTAGTTCCAGAAGTAGTTCCAAATTATTTGGTTGAAAACGCAGGGGTTTGGGTAAATGATGTATATAAATTGCCTGATTTCTTAGCAACAGTGGTTAAAATGTCATTGGAAGATAATATTCCACAAGTAATTTTTGATACAATGAAGCAAGTGTCAGATAAACATTCAGTTGAGATTTCAAATGAATCAATATTAAATGTTTATAATGATATTATATCAAAACGTGATGCTGAATATAAATCATTCATCGAATTGGAAACCAAAAAAGAATCAATATAACCATGAATAAGTTTAATGAAAATTTGGAGAAACATATTTTGAAACCTACTGAAAATCTAAGCGCTGAAGAGATAGATATGGGAATTAATCCTACTTATATGGTTTACGATTTAGTTGAACGCTTTGGGTTTGATTGTATAGAAAGTACATTAAATTCAATAAGGGTTAGTAATAGTGAGTATAAAGTTTATTATTCGATACCGACAAGCGGTAAATCATCATTTAATTTTAATGAATTACCTACTTATGAAACTAATTATGAAATTTCATCAACTACAATACCTTTTCGATTAAAAGAAAAATTTATAAAAGATATAGGTTTAAATGTAGTCTTAACAACCGAAAATGACATTAACGAATTTTTAAAAAACAACAAATAAAACATATAATTATTATGCTAAACAATATAACAACAATTATCCCAATCATTTCATTAGCAACTGAAAAGGAACAACAATACTTAATAAAGGCTCTAGGTTCAATTAAAAACCAAAGAGATGGTTTATATCCAAAAGATGTTTTAATCGTTTGTGGTAAAGATATTAGTAATGAATCAACATTACTTTTTGATGATTTTAATATTGATTTAAACATTGGTTTCATTATAAATCCATCAGAGACACCAACAATCTCAAGTCAAATCAATCTTGGCGTTGAGACTATCACTACTGACTATTTTACTTATTTGGAATTTGATGATGAGTTCACTCCAATCTATTTTAATAATGTGAATAATTATTTAACTCAATGTGACGATATTTCTGTATTGTTACCTTTAAGTGTTGATAGAGATGAAGAAGGTAAAGTTTTGAAATACAACAATGAAATTAGTTTCTCTAGGGAATTAACTGAAACAGTAGGCGAACTTAGTCATAGTGGATTACTTAAAGTCCCTTATTTTAGTTTATCAGGATCAATATTCAAAAAGTCAGATTTTATTGATATTGGTAAATTAAAAAACAACATCAAATATACTTTCTTTTACGAATATCTTTTAAGAGCAACCGATCAATGTCAAAAACTAGTGGTAATGCCTAAAATAGGTTATGTACACACAATAGGTAGAGATGGTTCATATAATGACTTGGTATCAAAAGACAATAGTTTAACACAAGAAGAAATGGGATGGTGGTACGAAACAGCCAAAAAAGAATTTTACTTCAGAAACATCGATAGGAAGTTAACTTATAAACCTAAATTAGCAACGGTTTAAACTAATTTTATTGAATCAAACCTAAACGACTAATTTTATTAATTGCTTTGGGTTTGATTCAATAAAATTAATAACAACAATCTATTTTTTATTTTTTTAATATTAATTATTTTTTATTATGGGGCGTAAACCTAAAGATCCTTCGCAAAAAGCGAGTGCGAACAAAAATTATTTTAGCGATACTGAGGAAGAGGCTATCGTAAAATATAATGCTGAAACTGATTCTGACATCAAAAACGATATTTTTACTAGGCAATTATATAAACCATTGGAAAAATTGGTGATGTTTGTATCTAAACGTTATACTACTGGCCCAAAACCAAGTGAAGATGGGTTTGATGAAATGGTTATTGATGCATTTTCACATGTTTATGAACAAATACATAAATTTAATCCAAACAAACCTAATAAATTGGGCGAATTTCCAAAAGCATATTCATATTTAGGTACTGTTTGTAGGCATTTTGTAACAAATTATGGTAAAAAAATATACAAGAAAAAATTAAACCACGATAATATTGAGGATTATAAAGTAGACTTTGATGAGTTTGATAAAAACAATAAAGAAAAATATATCGCAGAGGTTTATGAATATGATGAAAACCCACATTTCGATTTACATGAAACCGTATTAAGCGAAATTATAAAAACTATAAAAACCCATGTTGAAACCGAAACAACATTAACTAAAAACCAAATCAAAGTGGGTAATGGTTTATTGATGATATTCGAGAATTGGAAAGACATCTATAATGAAACTGACGTTACCAGCATGACCAATTTTTATGCAAAGAAAAAATTGTTTCAATTGTTGAAAGATATAACAGATTTAAACTCAAAAGAAATAAAAGATGTATTCCCAATGTACCAAAACATGTACAACAATAAGTTAAATGAATTACTTAAAGGTTTGGGGTTATAATTAATTATAATTGTTATTAAAAAGTAAATCAAATATAATTTTAGTATCTATCAAATTAAAAAATTGATCAAAATACATAGGTTCACCAGTTTCACTTTTAGTGAAAGAATTACCAAATTTATTATCGCAATAGGTTTGGTATTTTTCTTTTTGCTCTTTTGTTAGATTATTATACATATATTTCATTTATAATTGTGTAACTCCAAACTCGTTATCAAACATAAATTTTAAGGTTTTATATGAATTATTATATCGTTCCATTATTCTTATTTCAACATAAAATTTAAACTTATAAGTGGTTCTAGATAAAATATTGATATAGGTTTGATAACCAAAAATATCCCCATAAGCTCTTTCATGATCTAAAATATGACTGATAATAAAATTAGCTTTAAGAATAGTTTCACGATTATCAATGTTTTGATGAATAATCAAACTTAAAGCATATTTTATTTTATCATTAAGTTCTTTTGGAATTTGAGAAATTTTAAGTTCTAAAAAAGTATAATTTTCCATAACTATATTTCTTGGTACAAATTACTATAAATTTCAAACTCAAACCATTCAGCTTCTGGGAAATGATTATTAAAAACAATATTTAATAATCTAACATATTTTTCAGCTAACCTAGAACCTTTATAACTGTAGATGAATTCCCAATCTTCATCTACAATATCACCAGTATTAACATGCCACAATAATCCGTTTTCAACAGTGAATGTACTCAAATAATCATCAAGCATGTCTGATACATAACAATTAAAATCATCAACATCTACAATATTTCTATTTTGTTTTATCATTATCTTTATAAATTTTATTTAAATTAATATAATTTTTAACCACTTTATGGAAACTAATAATGGATTTTAAAGTTTCAACATTAAAACCAAGCAACGAATTATTATTAAGGTTTATTTCATTGCTATTTTTTAATATCCATGTTATAATTTAATATTTCCACAAATATAGCTAATTTTTATCTAACTAATTAATAATTAACCTATTTATTTTTAAAAATGTCTATATATTTTTTATGGCTAAGAAAAAAATAAGTGAAAAACCAAATGTAACTAAAACAATTACACCTATTGTTGAAGAATTTAATGTAACTACTGAGATTCTTCGTTGTTGGAGTGACATTGAATATTATGCCAAAAAATATTGTAGGGTATGGGACAAGAAAAATGCTAAACACGTACCATTCAAACTTTTACCAACTCAAAGAAAAGTAATTTATGGTTTCGAAAACTTTAAAAAGAATCTTGTATTAAAATATCGTCAAGGTGGGATTAGTACCATAACTCAATTATTCTTATCTCATTTGATTTTATCATCTAGTGATAAAAAAATAGCAATTGTAGCCCATCAGAAATCATTGGCAATAAACTTTTTAAAAGAAACAACAGATTTAATTAATAATTTACCAGAATTCCTACAAATAAAACCAACAAAAAAAGATACAAATGATTATAAAATATACTATAACAACATCCAAATAAGAGCTTTCTCAGCTGATGCTAATGCTATACGTGGTTTTTCACCAGATATATTGGTGATTGATGAAGCTGCATATTTGGAAAACGCAAGTGAATTCTGGACATCAGCCGTAGGATCATTAAGTGCTGGTGGCGAAATTATATTAATTAGTACTCCTGCTGGATTAGATTCATTGTATTGGGCAACTTATGATGGTGCTATAAATGGCAAAAATGATTTTAATGTAATTGAAATTAAATGGTGGGAAGATACTCGTTTTAATAGCGATTTAAAATTTAAAAGAGGTAAAGATGGTGAAGATGTAATAAGTGATATTTGGTTTGAAGAGTTAGATAAAAATGGTGATAAAGTACTAGATTATGAAAAATGTATAGGTTTAACCAAAGATGGCTATGAACCAACATCAACTTGGTATGAAGCTATTTGTGCATCTTATAATGGTGATCCAAAACGTATTGCAAGTGAGTTAAATAATAAATTTTTAGGTTCAGCTGGAAACTGGTTGGCTGAAGAATATATTGTTGCTCATGAAACCAAACATGTAGTAAAACCTATAAGGTATGAAAACCATGACAATGGGTTTTGGATATGGAAAGACCCAGAACCTGACAAACGATACGTGTTAGGCATTGATGTTAGTGATGGTAATACTGGTGACTTTAGTACGATAGAGATTTTTGATGCTGAAACATTTGAACAATGCGCTGAATACCAAGGTAAGATAGCACAAGAAGATTTAGGTGATTTGGTTTATAAATATGGTATGCGTTATAATCATGGTTTGGTGGTGATGGATGTTACTGGTGGTAGAGGTTCTGTCTCATTATTGATTTTAATGGAACGTGGTTATAAAAACATATATTATACTGACAATAAAAATAAATCAATCAAAGAAAAAGTAAGTGATTATGTGGATGGTAGCGAAAAAGGAACTCCCGGTTATGTGATTGGTTCAGCCCCTCAAAGGCGTGTGATATTGACCGAGATGGAAAATTTGTTACGTAACGAAATCGTAAAAATTAAATCTAGTAGATTATTGACTGAAATCAAGACGTTCGTTTGGAATGAACAAAAGCAAAGGTTTGACCACATGCGTTCAGCCCATGATGACTTATTGTTTGCATACGTTATTGGTATTGCTGGTTTAAACAAAAACAATGGTAGCGAATCGGAAAAAGCGTTATCAATTGCCTCAAATTGGAGTATTGGAGTAGCTAAAGTGTATGAAAAAAGTGGTACTGAACAAGTGATTGAAGAACCAAATAAAATTAAAGAACTATCATTATGGTTATCAACAACCAATAACGCTTATAATAATGGTTATCAATCAATATTCGCTTCAAACAACCAATATGATAACATGTTGAGAAAGTATCAATATTTATTATTTAAGAAATTGGATTAAATTATAAAAAGTTTCTTCGAAAATTATGTTTATAGGTATAGGTTTTTGATTGAAAAATTTAGCCATTTCTGTAGATTTATAAGCATTTAAATTACTACCAACACCAGAATAAGCCACGTAAGATTTTCTATTTCTTTTATTTTCAAAAATATAGTTCTAGATGCTAAATAAACATTAATGGAATCTTTCAATTTATGTGGAATTCTCATTGTAGGAGCGACTAATATATAAGGAACAATATCACTATCAGTTTCAGTAAGAAATGAATCACCAACCAACAATTCGCCACTATAATCTGCTTTAATTATTGCTTGTACTTTTTCTTGTACTTGTTTACCTAGATTTTTAGTAATAACAGCATCTAAACCACCATCCATAAAACCAAAAGAGTTGGCTGGTGAAACTATACAATCTGGATTTAAATCAAAAAAATCACCACAATGAACATTTACATTGTTTATATTGGAAAAATGTTTTTCCCATTCATCACACATTAATTTATTTTTATCAACTAAGTTTATTTGTATCATAATTAACTATATTATTTTTAATACAAATATAACTAAAAAAATTGAATAATTTAAATCAAAAACCCAATATGTTCAGATAAATCTTTTAATGGTTCAAAATCTCTATGTTGAAGAGCCGTGTGAAAACACATACAAACGAAACCTATCACTTTTTTCTTCTCATCTTCTACCCTATGAACCATAACTGACTCAACTCCATAAAATTTAAAATTACAAATAAAATCCTCATCTGTTTTGTGCGTGTCTAATTGAAAAGTTTCATTCTCAATTAATTTGTGGATAAAATTTGGCGCTGATGAAATATGTATGGTTTGAAACTCATTTTTTAATTGCGTAATACCATCATTATTACTTTCATGAGTTAATGACATTTTAAGAATGGAATTATTGTTTAAAAATACTTCCCCATTATGGAATTGAAAAAATATACATCTGTCAGCCCTATATTTGGTTTTGCATTCAGCTAGTTTTTCATAAATCTTCAAGTCCATCATATTCAAGTCCTTGATGTTATGTTTCTTATTCTTATCCTTAAAATAAGTTTTAAGTTTCTCATAAACTTGAATTCCAGCAACACCAGCTATGAATATTCCTTCAATGATCCCGGTTAAATTAATTTCAGTACTCAAAATAGTTAATAGTTATATAATATGTTTTAAATAGCTTAAACCAGTACTATTTACATAAAACTTATATAACCATTATAAAACATAACATGAAAATTCTAAAAGAAGGAGAAGAAGGGTTTGGTGCATTAATAGAATCGGATTCAGGTTATATACCATACGAATTAAACAAAACATTGTTGAAAGAATCAACAAACCAACTTCAAATTGAAGGAGATTCTGTTTTTATCAAATGTATACTACAAAAAGCTGATGCCTTAAACCGTAATGGTAGAGTTTATCCTAGAAATATATTGGAAAGAGAAATCAACAAATATATGGTGTTGGTAAAGGCTAATTCCGCAATAAGTGAAATTGACCATCCAGATTCATTGAACATATCACTAAGTAACATTCCCCATAGAGTAGTTGATATGTGGTGGGAAGGTGATACAGTGTTTGGCAAGTTAGAAATATTCTTGACAAGAGGTTATGTTGATATGGGTATATGTTCAGCACCAGGTGATAAGATTGCAGAGTTGTTGAGGCGTGGAGTTAAAATAGGAATATCTAGTAGAGGTTTAGGTTCAGTAAAAATGGTTAGAGGAAAAAACATGGTTCAAGACGATTTTGAATTAGTTTGTTTTGACCTTGTTGCATCTCCTTCAACCCCAAACGCATACCTATTTCAAGAGTCAATGTACGTAAAAGAGTCAAAAACTCCACAATTAGATAAAAAAAATAACAAATTGGTAGATAAATTCAAAAAATTCCTAGAAAACTAATTCAAACAATATAACTATTGACTATTTAAAAATAAAATTACATAAATGAGTACTTTCAAACAAGCAATATTGGATTTAAAAAAAACTGAAAAGGAAGCTAGATTAATGGCTGAACAACAATTATTGAGAGAAGGTAAAAGCAAGCTTGATGAGATTGTATCAAAACTTATGGAAGAACTTTCACCAACAGATGATAATGATGATGAAGAAAAAACGGATGATGATAATGTTGAAACTGATATAAAACCAGTTGAAACACCAACAATACCTGATGTTGAACCATCAACTGAAATCCCAAGTGACGAACCAACGCCCAATCCAACAGTTGATACTGATACTAGAAACGTTGGTGGTGAATTCAGTGACTTTTTAAGCAACGATTTAGGTAATGATAAACCAATTGAGATTGAAATCACAATTGATACAAATCCTGATAAAGAAGAAACAGCTATAACTCCAACTATCAAAACTGATGTTCCAGTTGAAACACCAACAACAACTTTACCTTCACCTATTGTTGGCGATGGTATCGAAACTGAGGATGATATCGACAAGATCATGGAGAAATTCAATGAGTTGATGGATGATGACGATGTGGTTGTTTTGAAGGATAAAGGTGACGAAAATATAGGTTTGGATGACATTATGAAAGAAACTCAAACAAACTCACCAACCGATGCTATTTATAACGAAAAAGAAGATAAAACATCAATGGAAACAACTGATAAAGAAATAATGGGTGATTTGGAAGCAGCTAAAAAATTGAGCGAAACCGAAACAACTGATGCTCCTGAAACAAAAGAAGGGGATGAGTTTGAACTTAATGAAGAAGATATCATGAAAATGATGGAGTCTTTCACTGAGGAAGAAATGGCTGATATTACTAAAAGCGCTTTGGAAGAATTATGGAATCCTAATGCTGATGATACTGAAGCTGACTATGATGGTTTAGATAAAACACCAATCGCTGAAGTGATGAATGTTGATGAAGATGTTGATTTAGCTGGTTTACCTGAAGAGGCTGTTAATGCAGTTAAAACGATGAAAAATATGGGTATTGATGAAGAATCAATCGAAAGAGTTATTCAACAATTCAAAGAAAAATCAGCACAACCAGTATCTACTGAAATTGAAGAAGGTATGTCTGGTAGTGTTTCTCATGCTAATGCTAGACACGCTGGTGATTCACAAACATCTTACACAAAAATAGAAAATAGTCGATTGAGCGAAGATCAATTGAAAACAATAAAAGAAAGTTTTGATAAAGTTTCTAAACTAGCTAAAAAACTAGAAGATGATAACAAAACACTCAAAACTCAAATAGGTACTCTTAATGAGAGCAAAGTTAAGCTTGAAGAGTCCGTTTCCAAATATGAAGGAGAAATCTTGAAATATAAGGAAAAATTCTATGAGGTCGTATTGGAGGCCAAAAAAGCTAGTTCAGTTAATAAGTTGTTGTTAGAAAATTCTACAACAGCAAATGAGAAACAAAGAATCGTTGAAACTTTTCAAAACCTTAAAACTAGGGCAGAAGTTGATACGGCTTTCGGACAACTTAACGAAAACTTTAAAAATGAGGGGGTGACTACCCTCAATGAATCAACTAACATTAATGAAATTGGTAATAAAACAACCAAAGTATTTAGTACTGGTTCAGCTAAAATTGTCGAATCTACGATTAGACAAATAGAAAATCCCGACCTCGCCAAAATGATGAAACACATCAATTACGGCAAAAAAACAAAATAAACTAATAAAAAAATGTCAACAACTAGTTCAATTTTAAGTTCTGGTGTCCTTGGTAATATTTGTTCTAATCAATTGGCTGAACAAAAACAGTTGGTTATGTCTAAATGGGATAACACAGGATTGCTAGAAGGTTTAAGTGGTGCAATGAGAGAAAACATTGCAGTACTTTTCGAAAACCAAGCACAACACATGTTGAGTGAATCGACAACATCGGCTTCAAGTGGTTCATTTGAGACAGTAGCGTTTCCAGTAATTCGTAGGGTATTCTCTAAATTGCTTGCTAATGATATCGTTTCTATCCAAGCACTTAACTTGCCAGTAGGTCGTATTTATTTCATCGACCCTAAAATTTCTTTGAGAAAAGCTGATGGATCACACTATACAATGGATGGTGTTTACTCAAACGCTGCTGGTTTAGCTGCATCTGCTAAAACTCAATTCTCAACTACTTCATTGTACGATTCTTATTACCCAACTGAATCTGATCCAACTTCAGGTTTGTTTGATCGTAGTAAAGGTAAAGCTACAGTTAACACTGCATCAGTAACTCTTGCTACAACTTGGGTTAATGGTACTACTCAAAAACTTGTAGGTTCAATCGGTGGTTTCTCAACTACTAATCGTGGTAAATTGGTAGGTCCTTCAGGTATCCCTGCTGATACAGAAGAATTCTTGGCTTCTTTGAAAATTACTGCTAACACAGTATTTGCAAATAGCACCGCTTCTTATGATACCTTACCTCAAGGTACTCCATTGGCTTGGAGAACTCTTGCTCAAAAATATGCAACTGCAATTGTAAATGCTGCTGGTAACATCGCCATTGAAATTGATTTGTCTGCTTCTGATGCTATCGGTTCTTACAATACAATCGCTTATTCATCTTTAACTGTAAGTTCTTCAGTAACTTTCACAGCTGTTTACAACACATATTCTTCTTTGGAAGAAGATGCTGAAATCGCAGAAGTTTCTTTCGACTTTAGTTATGTAACAGTCGATGTACCTGGTGCAAGAGCTTTACGTGCAACATTCACACCTCAAATTCAACAAGATATCTCTGCTTTCCATAGCATTGACGTAGAGGCTGAATTAACTGCATTGCTTTCTGAAACTGTTGCAATGGAAATTGACCGTGAAGTATTGAGAGATCTTCGTAACGGTGCTGCATGGTTAGCTAAATGGGATTACAAAGGTTACGAAAAACGTATCGCTTCTGGTTCTGTAGCTCTTACTCGTAAGGATTACAACCAAGAGTTGTTAACTATCGTTAATCAAATCTCTGCTAGAATCCAACAAACTACTCTTCGTGGTGGTGCAACTTGGATCGTAGTTTCTCCAGCTATCGGTGCTGTACTTAACGACTTGGAATACTTCCACGTAACTAATGCTGACGCAGAAGAAACTAAATACTCTTTGGGTATCGAGAAAATTGGTTCATTACAAAACCGTTATACAGTTTATGTAGACACTTACGCTCAAAATAACTCATTGTTAATAGGACATAAGGGGGATACAATCTTCCACACAGGATATTGTTATTGCCCATACGTTCCGCTTATGTTCTTTCCTAAAGTTGTAAATCCTGCTGATTTCAAAACAGTATTAGGTGTTATGACTAGGTATGCAACTAAAATGATCAATAACCGTTTCTACGGTAAAATCCAAGTGGATGGTCTTCCAAGTATCGGTACAATTGCTGAGTTCTTGTAAGATAAAACCTTAGAAAATAAGGTATAACAAAAATAAAAGGGTTGGTATAAATTATACCAACCCTTTTTAATTATATAAAAATATTTAATATTTTACTTATTCTACTTTTTTATCATAATTGTTTAATAACTTTAAAATAAAATCACCTTTTTGTGGAGTTATTCCATGACATCTATTGTGAACTACCTATTAGCTAAAGACTAATGGGTTTACACGTATCACGCACAGGCTATTGCCTCACGTTGAGATACGCTGGGTTGTTCCTAAGCCCAAAGTTTTTAATATTTATTGATGCATTAACATCACGGTCATGAACAACTCCACAACCACCACAAGTCCATTCTCTCATTGCAAGAGTCAGTTCTTTGTTGATGTATCCGCAACAATTACAAGTCTTGCTTGATGGCTCGAATCTATCAATGACAGAAATATTTTTTCCTTGCCACTCAGCTTTATATTCAAGCATTGTTCTGAACTCACCCCACCCCATATCACTTATTGCCCTTGCAAGATTGTGGTTCTTCACCATGTTTTTCACAACCAAGTCCTCAAGACAAATGGTATCATAATTATTTACCAAATAGGATGAAATCTTATGCAGATAATCTTGCCTTTGGTTACGAACTGTTTCATGAAGTAAGGCAACAACCAATTTTTGCTCTTTATAATGATTGCTTGCTTTTTGCTTTCTTGCAAGAGAGCGTTGTGCCACTCTTAATTTTTGCATTGTAGATTTAAAGAAATCTTTGTTCTCGAATTTCTTTCCATCTGATGTTATTGCAAAATTTTTTATCCCAAGGTCAATTCCAACAGCAGATTGTTCTGTAATTGGTTTCTTCTTTGGCAATTCCTGTTTGTTGTCAACCAAAATGCTGACAAAATATTTGTTTGTTACTGTTCGTGAAACAGTAACTGTCTTAATATCTCCTTTAAATTCTCTATGAAAATCAATTCCAACTAATTTAAGTTTAGGAATGAATATTTGTTTGTTATCTTCTGATAAGAACACGCCTTGTGGTAATTGGAAACTTTGTTTTCCATGTTTGTTCTTAAACTTTGGAAAACCTTTTCCCTTAAAGAAGTTGGTGTATGCATTATCAAGGTTTCTAAGTGCCATTTGCAAAGCTTGGCTTGGAGCTTCCTTGAGCCAAGGACATTCGGTGTCTTTTAACTCTTTCATTTGCTTCATAAGCTCAAAGCAATCAATATTCGTTTTGTTTCCAGCATAAGCAGTGATTTTTGTCTCCAACCCAAGATTATAGACAAAACGAGTTTGTCCAAATATGTTGGCAATAAGACACTGTTGTTCTTCTGATGGAAATATTCTATATTTATATGCCTTTAACAATTTATTTGCTTTATAATTTAATTGCAATACAAATATACTGAATTTAAATTAAGAAAAGAATTATTTAACAAATTATTTTTTACTAAAATAAAAATATTTTACACTACATATGTACCACTAACCTTTTTACTTCTCTATTTGAATTAATTTCAAACCATAATTATCTATGGTATTATTGATCACAATATCCTTTTTCATTACCAACTGATTGTTTTTAAATACTTTATAATCTACATGGTGATGCCATCTATTGAATTTCCAAACTACTTTAGCTACATCAGGATGCATGTCTTCAATCATTTGTGATTTTGCTTTAGTACCTTCGTGTTCATAGAATTCTTTGGTGTTACCACCTTTCATTCTTTGAGTGGTAACTTTACCACAAAGAAAAGCATTAAATAATATGGTACAATAACCATCTTTAAGAACCCTTATTGATAAATCGGTATCTTCATTATAACGTCCTCTCCATCTGTATGGAATATTGTTTTTGATCAATAAGCAACTATAAATTCTAGTGTTTAATGTAAATGGAGATACTGAATCTGTTGATTTACAGAATGAGTAATAATTAGGTCCTGATATCGCCACGTTTTCATATCTTTCAGTAAAATCTTCCATACATTTGAATATTGTACCACTTGTTACTTCAGCTTTGATGTTGCGATTCATGCGATGGAAAGCATCAAGATTGTCGTCCATAACCCAATGATAATCAAACCCAAACCAAATTGAGTGATCCCAAGCGAAGTTTCTCGCAGCACCTGGTCCTTTACTTTTAGTTGACCCTAAATCATCAAATGTCTTATAAAATTCTAAATAAATTTGTGGTAAAACAAGTATTTTATCAGGGTTTATTACTTTAGCATAATCATCATATTCTTGTTCTTCCACGATTATGTGGTAAGGAACATTCATTTCTTCTAGCGCTTTGCTTGTTAGTCGGCTTTCCCATCGTCCTTTACTAACAATGTATATTGGATATTTAGGCTTCATCGACCCATAAATTTTTGTGAGTTCCCCAATGCGATTTAAATGGATACCAAATTGATTTGGTTTTATTTGTTAATTTTTGATTGATCAAATTTGCGAATTCAATTAGGTCTTGTTCATCTTCAAACCTAACAATGATTTGACTATAAGGTTTTTGTTTTTCTTGTACAAATTCAGGCATACCCACCCATTCTTTTGATGGATCGAATTTTACATTATTATTATTTTCCATTATTATTATTATTATTTGTTTTGATGAATCTTTCGAATTTATTACAAACCTTACAGTATTTAAAAGGTTCAATTTTTGAGAACCCAAAAGTAACATATTGCCAATCTGAATCTTTACATTTATGTTTATTTTTCATATTGATTTATTTCTTTTTTAAAAATTTCAAACCTAATCTTATTGCATGATTAACGTCAATATGACCATCTGTATAGAATATTTTATTATAATTACTATTACCATACCCTTTATAAATCTCTACAGAATAATCATTTATTCTTTGATAAGTAATAGAACAATTATAATTATTTGATTGACATAATTGGAATAATTGACTTTCTAGTTTCATGATATTTTTATATTTTCTAACCAGTTATATTTTTCACCAGTATCATAATTTTCAATGATATAATTTTTACATTGTATTGTTCTTTCCATATAAGGTATATTAGAATTAATACAAATACCATTTTCATCTATCCAATCAAACTCAAACATACAACAATGTTCACCATCATCAAACCCTTCATGTGTACCTCTAAAATAAGCGGAAGTATCTTCGCTTGTAATATCACCTATTTCGCAATCTAAAAAAGCTTCTGTACCTTCATCATACCAAGTATCTTTTCTTGCTATAAACTTTATTTTACCAAAATCTATCATTATAATAATATTATTTTATAATCCTTTAAATAATTCGCTTGTTTTGATTGGTTGTGTTTTGCCAACAAATTGAGATATATCAACTCCACCCACTATTATTGGTTCTGATAAGTCAGAGGTGATTAAGGTTTGGGGTTGGTATGGTTGGTCTAAATTAACCATATCATCACTAATAAAATCTTCTTGTTGATCTTGCATTAATATCTCATGAATGTTTTGTTGCATTAAATCGTTTATTTGAGGTGATTGAATAACAATATTTGGGTTTGGCTCAACATCAATATTAATATTGTTTTTATTATTACGTTTTGATGCCAGTTTATTATTACCATTACTATTGTTTTTAACCTCCATTTTAAGGTTATATTTTAAGGTTTCAATTTCAATCTCTTTTTCCTCTTGAATTTTCCTTATTTTATTGGTTAGTTCTTCTTGTTTTTCTTCCAATAATTGATTATACTTTATAATTTCAAACCTAATAAAATCATATAGGTTATCCAAATTTAATTCTTCTTTTAGGATGTGAAAAGCTAGTTCAACATAATCATCAGTTTCTTCAATTAGTTCAAACCCATAATTATTTTGCATCTCACCAATTTCCCAATTTATAGGAAATATAAATGTTAATATGGGTTTAAAATTATTATCAGGATCTATTTGTAGCGATTGTAGGTATGGCGCTAATTCATCCAATAGATTTTGTAATACTGGATTATTATTAGTTTTTTTATTTAATTTTGACATCGGTTTCATTATGATTGGTTTTATATATTCAATAAAATACGTTTATTTTATTATAATAATCCTTGTTCTACTTTCCATTTATCAAAAATATCAGTAATATTTTTTTCAGAATATTCTTTAATGGTAAAAATATTAATTATTCTACAATAACTATTCATTCTTATTTTAAAAATACCTTCTACTTCTGATTTACTAAAAGCTTCAACCATTATTGATTTAACTTCATTATAATATCCACCTATATATTCAACAAAATAGATTTGAGTTTTATTATTTAATGATAAATTTAATCCCATTCCCAAACTGTTAAATCTCTATTTTCTAACCCACATATAATTGCTTTTAGTATATCGCAATGATACATAATTAATTCATCACGTTCATTCATCATGCAAGTATTACCAAACATAGCATTATTGAACTTATTCATATTAATATTAGGGTAATCAACCAATAAATATTCAATCTCTTTTGGATTAAAACCGTATTTCGATTCCGTATTATAATTATATATCTTATCTTTTAAGATTTCATAATTTGTTTTGGGTTGTATTTTATTTTTCTTCTTCATAATTATTTATTAAATCTTTTCTATATAATTCAATTAAAATACAACTTAATATATAAACTACAGTAATTTCAAACCCAAAATAATGAAGAATTATTAAGTGAATTATAGGTAATAAAAATAGGTATATCGTTTGAAATATTTTCATTATTTCTTTTCGTTTAATTGTTGTTTTTTCATTTTATTTACGGCACTCATCACTAAATCCATTTCAAATTTGGTATATTTTTTATCTTTAACGAAATGGTATTTATCCTTAATGTTTTCATTAATGAATTTACCCTGAGAATTTGCCTCTAGGAAACTTTTGTTTAACTCAATGGATATGTTTGTGTATTTATAGGTTTGACCGCCCTGAAAGCAAATAAATAATCTTCTATTGAACTGGTCATAGTGACTGAACAACACATTTGTTGAATCAAAATAGTTTATGTCATTTTCTGTTAGTAAAATCATATAATTAATGTTTATTTTTAAATATCACTTAATTCGAAATCTTTTATAATATCATCATATAGTATCAGTAAACAGTATAAAATAGTAAAATAATTCTACTTTAATAGTTGTTTACACCAACAACCCTCACGGGTTTGTCTTTCTGTTTCATAGAAATCCTCGGTGTACTCGTAGAGACTAACTCTACTTTCACTTCAAGACCCTCCACAGACCTTTCATGACTCTTACGAGTCACAGGTTCGGTACTACTCGTACCTACCTTAATATCATTATTTAATATTCTTAACGCTTCTAACTCTATGTTTTTAGCAGCGTTTAAATCCCTATCATGAGTTGTGTTACATCAACCCTATAATGATTAACCATCAATTTAAAAATAAAGAGATAATCATCTTGTTCTTCTGCAATATTAAAACTATGTAAATATATACAACACGTTTAATTACAAACTTACGAATCTCTTCTCCATTTGCGAATCCAACCTATAAGGTTTGAATTGTCCTTGCCAGACAGCTTTTATATTGATAGAACCGTTAACGTCCCTATCAACACTTATTTTACAATTTTTGCAATTAAACACCCTATCTGATAACTTCAACTTATCATCTACCAGACCACAACAACTACATGTCTTTGATGTGTAATTCTCTTTTACTTTATATACTTTTATACCTTTACTTTCACATTTATTAATCAACTTAACCTTAAATTCACTCAAACCATTATTGTTAAAACTCCTTCGTAAAAAACGTTTACTCTTTATCGGTTTTGTTGGTTTACTATTATCTTTAGGTTTATCTTTTTTAGTAATAATATCTTTTACCTTAATATCTCCTAATGCTACGCATTTTACTTCATCAACAATCATTTTATCAACATACTTTTTTACCTCTTTGTTTTGATAATCAACCCTTGTATTTTTTAACCTTCTATGCGCTTTTGATAATTGTTTCTTTACTTTTTTTCTATTTTTACTACCTTTAACAGTTTTACTTAACGATTGGTTTAATTCTACTATTCTATCAGTATATTTTTTAACCAACTTACTACTAAACCTATTAATTTTATAACCATCACTATCTGTACTTAGGGTTTTTAAACCTAAATCTATACCAATAGATTTTAAGTTAATGTCGTTTTCATAATCATAACATATTGGTTCTTTATTATCTTCATAATTAAACACAAGATAATATTTGTTATCGGATTCTTTGATTAAATTAACTGATGTAAATTGTAAATT
>ERZ869921.25-NODE-25-length-92616-cov-10.448753_pt1 | contig 92616 bp, 137 predicted proteins | sample MGYA00579310_ERZ869921 | MGnify/ENA primary metagenome ERZ869921 (study PRJEB32216, sample SAMN09231816) | wastewater metagenome | place: USA: Maryland | collected 2016-06-21 | study: EMG produced TPA metagenomics assembly of the PRJNA472060 data set (Reclaimed...
ATGAAATTATTTAATAGAAAGCCAGTAGAAAGAAATATAATCTATCCTGACCTATGGACTTATTTAGATAAACTAATGAGTGAAATGGCATCAGATGAGATCTATGTTCAGTACCTGCGAGAAAGGGAAGGTATGTAATGTATGAAGTAATTGATATGGTATTTGCTTTTACCCTTGAGCCTGGAGATGTTGTAGCAGCACCTGAAGAAGATGGTGAACTACCTATCGTAAGTATCAAGCGTATAGAAGATCTTGAAGATGGATACCGCATTTTTTATATGGACCTGTATGAAGATGATGAGATGTATTTTGATATCAATGACAGTGATCTAGTCAAGATCTATGGATACTTTGAGGACGAAGACTAGGAGCTGCGAAAGCAGCCGATCCATTTTAAAGCATTTGTCAAGTTTAAGAAATGTGATTAAGGACACACGAAATTGCACCGAAATAGTTTAAGAATGTGCTTGCTTTTGTCAGTGGTCTAGTGTATAGTTAGTACTATAAATAAGGGAACAATCCCACTAAAAAGAAAAGAGAAGCAAATGGCTAAGACAATCACAGCCCCAACTGTTGGCTCACAGTTTGTAACCGCAAAGTCAAAGGTTGCAGGTATCGTTGAGGAAGTAATCAAGAACTCAAACGGAACTATGCGTGTCCGTCTTGATGTAAATGGTCAGCCTCGTTGGACTACTGTAAAGTAGTTTAATTAGACTCTTTAGGTCTTGCACTAGGTAAGACTACCACAACTGGAGTGCGGTGCGTGGTTCGCCTAAATTGTCACACCTCTCTGATAAGATAAAACTACCTACGAAAGAAAGAAGTCACAATGCCAAACTGGGTATTTAATTCACTTGTTGTATCAGGTGAGCAATCAGAACTAGATAAGATGGTTGCACAACTAAATCAACCATTTACTATGCATCATCCTGTTCACGACTTTGTTGATGGTCAATACACTAAGGTTGCTGACTTTCAAGAGTACAACAATCCTGTATTTGCTTTCTGGAACATAGTAAAACCAACAGACCTTAAATCATACTATGGCGAAGAAGTTTACAAGAAAACAAAACTTGAACCAGATGAATTTATGGCAGAGTTTGTTCGCTCTATGCGTGAAGACCAAGATTGGTATCATTGGAATGTTCGTAACTGGGGAACTAAATGGGATGTAGCAGTTGCCAATGGTGAGAAGTATCCTAATACTACTATGGAAGTAAATGAAGATGGTTCTGTTATGTACCGCTTTGAAACTGCTTGGTCTCCTATTGGTGAGGTTCTAATTAAACTATCAGAACAATTCCCAACCCTTAACTTTGACTACGAGTATGAGGAAGAAACTGGTTGGGGTGGAGTTGCTGTATTTGAAGATGGTGCAGAGATTTCTTGTGACCAATGGGATAGCCCAATGTCTCATCAAGACCATAAAGACAGAGATAAAGAATGTGTCTGTGAGTATGGAGACCCTGAAAATGGGTATGAAGATTGCCCTGTGGATACTACTAAGTTTAAGTGGGATTCAGAAATACAAGAATGGGTAGAAATACTTGACAATGCCCACTCAATAGTCTAAGATAGAACTAATAACCTACAAAGGAGAAAACCGTGGATTTTCCAATCCCAGCAACCATAACACCAATCTATGAGCCAAATGCAGAAATGGTTATCAAGAAGGGCTACTACTATGGTTCACCAGCAAATGCAGAGTATGCAACTGTAACAGCAGATGACATCTCTAGAACTTATTGGCAGAAAGATGCACTAAAAGAAACTAATGATCGTAACTCACGAGCGTATGACAAAGTAAAAGAATACCTTGTTGATAACTATGATGAGATTGGTGAAGAACATGCAAATGAGATTGCAACCATTCTTGGAATTGATTTGCACAAGACTGTTGATGTTGTCTTTGATGTAACTATTAGAGCAACTGTTACTATTCCAATGGATAAAGATGTAGACGACCTAAGTGTCTATGACTTTGACATTGAAATCTCTTCTAATGAATCTGACTATGAGATTGAAGAATCTGAAGCAGACATTGATTCAATTAGAGAACTATAGGTTTCCTAGTAGGTAGGAAAGATGTGGAGGCGATAACCACAGAAACAAAAACACCACCTATCTATACACTAACAAAGGAAAAAGATATGACAAAGAAAGAACTAATGAAGAAGAAGTCACAACGGTTTACATACCTTGAAAAATGGAATAACACAGAACGCATTGTTATCCGTGATGGTCTAGGACATTTTGTAGATAATGTGAATCTATCTAGCCTAAAGAAAGCCCCAAGAGTTTCTTAGTTTTTCTCTTGAGGTAGCCCTGAGCATGGCGTTAAAAGGCTCTCTCTCTATGCCCAAAAGCTGTGGTCGGCATTTTTGTGTTGTAGATCACATTTAAGAAGACTAATTAATTTACCCGAAATGCTTGATTTTGTCAGACCTCTCGTGTATAGTAGAACTATTAAACAAACTACCTCTAGGAGAAAAACATGGCTGATGCAGTCGAAATTATCAATGGTGTAGGTTCTATGTATTCATTTCGTGAACCTGCTTGGCATGGTCTAGGAACTGTTGTCAATGAAGAACACACTACAAGCGAGGTCATGGACATCGCACACTTATCCAAATGGAATGTACGTCTAGAAGATGTTCCATTGCCTGATGGTTACACTTCTAACAAGTCTAACTTTCTTGTTGTTCGTGATCACCCAGCAGACGGACATTCAGATGTTTTGTCTATCGTTGGTGAGCGTTACCAGACTTTGCAGAATGAAGAACTGTTTGCTTTTGCTGATAACTTGCTTGATGGTGCACGTTGGGAAACCGCAGGATCTCTAAAGAATGGTCGTGTTGTATTTGGTTCTCTTGCACTAGAACGTGAGACAGTGCTTGATCCAACTGGCGTAGCAGATGTTGTCAAGTCGTACTTACTTGTAAACACATCACATGATGGTTCTGTTGCTGTTCAGGCATCAATCACACCTGTTCGTGTTGTTTGCCAAAATACCTTGAACATGGCTTTGCAAGGTGTAAAGCAGTCTTTCAAGATGCGTCACACATCAACACTTGATGGACGTATTGCAACTGCTCGTGAAGCACTAGGTCTTGCCAATACTTACATGGACAAGTTTGACATCATGGCTAAGGAACTTATTGAAAAAGAAATCACTAAGGAAACTTTCAACAAGATTGTTTTAACTGCTTACCCAATGCCAGAAAAAGATACTAAGGGTGCAATGACCAAGTGGGAAACCAAGATTGACTTGCTTGATGAGATCTTCATGTCAGATACAAACTCAATGATTAACAATACTGCTTGGGGTGCTTTCAATACTCTAACAGAGCGTCTTGACTGGTATCGTCCTGCTCGTGGTGGTAACAATGAGGGAATCCTTGCTAGTGCATCAGGATTCGATCCTGTTATCAATGCAGAAAAGAACAAACTGCTTTCCATTGTGAAAGAGGTTGCTTTCGCCTAGTAGGTATTCCGAACGGTAGAAACTCCTACAGCCACGGAGAATAAATAAAGGGGACAGTCCTGAGCATGACTATAAAAGGCTCACTCTCAGCTCTAAAAGCAGCCGATCATTTTTCTAACTATTTTGTCAAGCATTAAGAACGTATTAAGAAAGCACGAAAAAGATCCACAAAAGAGTGGTAATTGTCATACCCTTGTGATAGGATACAAAGTATCAGCCTACAAAAGGAACTAAACATGATGACAGATGAGAACTATAATCTGCTTGCTACTTTAGCAGATGATTTCGTAGAACTACACAGAGTTGGTGGTATCGAATTAGAACAATGGGAAACCGCACATAAGTTTGTAAAACTATTTTATACAACAGAAGAATTTACAACCAGACACATAGTAATTGGAGAGAAGTACTAATGGTATACATAGTAGCAACCACAGAAGTTATTTATGATGAAGAGTATCTAATTAAGCAGATGCTTGCCACAGGTGAGTATGGTATTAATGCTTATCCTATTACTCATGATGCAATGATTGAATTTGTTAAAGATAGAGAATGGCAGATAGAACATCACTTGTTCCTTGATAAATTTGATGTACCCGCACAAATCAGCATTAAAGATGAAGATGGTACGGACCTATTCTTTGCCAAGAACAAACTGGAGATAAAGTAATGCAGACCTATCAGATAAAAATGGTTCAACGTACTACCTGGGAATTTGAGGTAGAAGCAGAGAGTGAAGAAGCCGCAGAACTACTTATACAGGACTGGGGTAGAGATGAGATGAACGAAGATGAAATCACAGATAATTGTTGGGAGATAGAAATTGTATAACTATAACGTAGAGTTTGTATTAGAGGCTATGGTAATGATTACCCATGTTTCTTTTGATGAGCCTGAATTGTCTCATGAATTTATTATTGAGGAAGCAAGACAGCACTTAATCAACAGTTATAAGATTGACCCTGAAGTTATGTATCTACAAGACGTAATAGTACACGAGGTATAGAGATGAGCAAACAATATCACTGGGTAGTTGTATATGATGAGAACTGGGGAGCCTTTATGGTAGACGCAGAAACAACAGATGTGCTTATAGCAGATAATCGAGGAGTTGTCTACAACAAGGAATCAGGCAAATGGGAATGCCCTGAAGAAGGTTCCGAACAAGAAGCTGAATACTTTAGGCTAGAAGAAATCCTGGCATACAACCTAACAAGACTTGACATTCCAAAGAAAGTAGGATAGGCTACGCATATGAAAACATTAGAAGGCGTTACAGTAGAATACACAATGACAATCCCTACCTCAAAACAAATGCCAGAGTTTTATGTATGGCAAGAGGGTGCAGAGTCTTATGCAACTATCACATACCTTGATCGTATTGTAGAGGTAGAACGTTGTGGTGAGATGAGATTTCATATTCCTGAATTATTTGAAGAGGGGCTAGTCTACAAAGATAAAATTATTAGATACTCTGATGACCTAGAGGCTGCAGGTATCAACGATGATATTCAGTTAATGCAGTTTGTTAAAACTATGGGAAATGCTGGGTATGAAATTGTTGACAATAATCCTTGGTGGGAACTATTTGCACACAATGAAGATATGGGCGAAATCTATGACACATTCTATGAAGCAATAGATGCTGGTATTGACTACATCACAGATGATAACAACTGGGGATAACCTGTGGATAACTATCTAGCAGGTAGCCTTGATTTTGTCAGACCTTTAGTGTATCATTTTAGTAGGAGAAAAATTGACTAGAGCAACAAGAAACGAACGAGTAGCATTAGCCATTGTAAAACAGTTATCTGACTTTCATTTAGACCTTGAGCAAGTGGGACGTTACCTTGCAAGAGTGTCACCTAATGAAATCTTTAACAGGTTTCACATTGTTGCTAATCAGGCGATACTAACAAAAACAATTCTAGAAGTAGAGGAACAAGATGAGTACATTTGATAATAGAGTAGCAGTACTTGGTGAAGCATACACAGCAGGTATTGAGGACGAGGGTTGGCTTTCATTCAAGTCTTACTCTGATGTTGGCTTACCACTTGCCTATCTTCTTTCTTCAGGGGTAATTGAAGTTACATCTGAAACTCGTGAGGGTATTGAAAACTACATAGACGAAACATACGAGTTGCTTATGTCTTTGTTGCAAGTACCTGACGAAGATAAAAATAACTTTGCTGACCTTGATGAACTTATTAGTTATTTTGAAAAAGAATAATTAGTCTAAGGCTCCCACTCTCCTAGCAGAGATCCTGCTGGGGGAGTTGGGTTAGGCAGCCGACAGCTTGAAAATGTCAAGTAAAAATGTATTACGAAGAGGTAACAAAAATGCCGATATCTGACAAAATCAGAATCAAAAAGGTATTACGATAGGATCAAAAAAATGCCCAAACCAGGGTATTACGAAAGGGTATAAAATATATGACAGTATTAGTAGGTATGGTTCATAATGGTAATGTATATATAGGGGCAGATAGAGGAGCTTCTGATGAATCTTTAATACTACCCTTGAAACAACCAAAGATAGCTAGAGTAGGACAATATATAATTGGATACTCTGGAAATATCGGGGTAGGGCAATTAGCTCAATGTATTGATCTTCCCTCTATAGATTATAAGAGTATCAAGAAACATTTAAGAACTACCTTTGTAAAAGCATATAAAGATGCTATAGATGAATATGGTGTATATGATAAAGACGATACATCTAATATTCTTATAGGTATTAAAGGTAGATTGTTTGAAATGGATACCGCCGATTTTCAGGTATCAGAATTTGATATGACGGCGGTAGGTAGTGGAGCTCATTTTGCTCTTGGTTCCCTATATACTACCAATACCTGGAAAGATCCTATAAAAAGGATTACGAAAGCTATTGAAGTTGCCTGTGTATTATCTCCAACATGTTCATTACCAATGGATATTGAGGTTTTATAATGATTGACAAACTTGTTTGTATTTTGCGGGGGCATATAGAAAGAATAGCTAATTGCCCATATACCCTATATACATATATAACATGTAATAGGTGTGAGAAGAGATTGGATATGTATAAAACAGATGAAAAATAAAATAGGATTATTTCTTGACAAATTGTTATATTTATTTGATGATTACTGGTATTTTTATATGGTTTTGCTGGTTTTTATGATGTTTTTAGGGCTTTTTATAGGGCTTTAATGGGCGTTTTATGAGCCCCTAGGCAGCCCAATGTCAAGCAAAAAAGTATTACGATTAAGTAACAATTGCACAGTTACTCATATACATAGTTATCCACAGATATACACAACTTATCCACAACATATATAACATATATTCTCCAAACATCTCCATTTCTCTCCACATATATCCACATCAAATCATATATAAAATCAGATATATCCAACCTATCTTTGGCATCCTATATGGTCAAAATGGATAAGCCTTAGCTTATGTTTATATCAGGTATATTCTCTTATAGGTATTTATATGTATATAGGTAGATATGGGGATATGATTTGCTATACCCCCGAAATTTTGCTATACTAGTTAAGGTACATTAATTTGTACACTCCCTTAAACAAGGAGGTTTTTTATGTTTAGGGTAATAGCAAGTTGTACGATAGCACTAACGTTAGTGTTAGGGGTATCTACTCCAAGCGAGGCTTTAAGTAATAAAGAAGTTATTACTATAGCGAAGTCTCTAGAAGGCTCACCATATAAAAGTGGTGGTACGTCTCCTAGTGGATTCGACTGTTCAGGATTCACATATTATGTACATAAGCAAGCAGGTAAGACTATACCTCGCACATCTCACGGACAGTATAGGGCATCAAAGCATGTTACTAGAGATAATGCGAAGAAAGGGGATCTTGTATTCTTTGCCAATAAAAGTGGATATGTTTATCATGTAGGAATTTATATGGGAAACAATAAAGTGCTTCACTCGCCCAAACCAGGACGTAGTGTGCGTTTAGAAACTATATGGTCAAAAAATGTAAGATTTGGTCAAGTCTAGTATATACATAAAAAAGGAGGGTTAGGATTAATTTCCTAGCCCTCTATTCTTATATAGGTGATATTAAGTATGTTCGACATTTTATGTCGTATGTTTACTTTATTCCGCCGATTTTTCGATTTAAGTTATCTTCTAAATTTTTCGAGATCAAAAGCTGATCCAGCCCATTCAGACTTCTTTACTGGAACACAGTTAGGAACCATACGTCCATTCTTATTCTTCATGCCTTCTTGCTTGTAGCCAACCCAGCACTTCTTTTCAATGTTGTCCCACTTGTCTTCTTCTTCATTATCAGACTTATACATCTGCATATCATCTTCCATATCATCATCCATGTCATCACTATTAGATTGAACAACACCATCTGGGATTACTGCAAGTCTACATGCACCATTCTCTTCAATCTCTTGTGAAATGATGGCACAGGCTACCGCTGATTTGTGTAGGGCACAATTACCACACTTGACACCAATCTCTGCATTCTCATTTGTTGAACCATCTTCATATCCAACCCAGATGCCCTGTGACTGATCAATAGGACCAATATCTTCTGCTAATTTTAATAGTGAGTCTGCAAAAGCTTTTTCGTCAGTTGAGAGCATATCATAGAGTGGCTTACCTTCCCACTCATCTGCCTTGCTTACATTCTCTGCAGCATACAAAGCTCTTTGTTGCTCAATTGCAGATCTTCTAGTTGTATGACATCCATGTGTTCCAGAAGGACCAACTACTGCATAACCTTTGCAGTCACCATAGTTTTGTTTAATGTCGTAAGGCATATATCTATTATATACCATTTCTTAAAGCATGAGGCTTTGACTCATTCATGGTCATAGCAGATACTTCAATAAACATTGCATCATCATGCAAGTCTTTTAATGAACTTACCCCACTATAAGAGCAACCACTTCCAAGTCCACCTTTAATAGTATTAAGAACATCTGATACCTTGCCCTTGTAGGGAACTCTTGTTGCTACCCCCTCAGCAATCGCTATATCTTTGCCTTCATTAGCTTCCTTAGAAGCCATACCTCTGAATGATTTATACTTACCAGAACTATCAATCTCAACGCTACCTGGAGATTCATCAGTACCTGCCAACATTGAACCAAGCATCACTGCATCAGCACCACCTGCAAAAGCCTTAACCATGTCTCCAGTGGATCTAATTCCTCCATCTGCGATGATTCCTACATCTAGTCCTAAACGAGCCTTAGCGTCCTTTACAGCCATTACAGAGGCTAGTGTAGGCATACCGTGCCCTGAAACGACTCGTGTAGTGCATACGCTGCCACCACCTATTCCAACACGAACTGAGTTAGCACCTGCTGCAGCAAGATTAATAAAACCATTAGCAGTTGAAACATTACCAGCCATGATATGAACAAGTCCTCCAGCAACGTGCTTTACACGCTTTACTGCATCAATTGCATATTCACTGTGACCGTTTGCTGTATCAATAAGGATTACTGTTGCACCTGCACAAATTAACTTATATGTTTCTTCTTCAACATTACCCTTTGCTCCAATGGCAGCACCAACAGCATAGTAGCCAGAGTTACTTAGAGCAGCTTTTGATACCATCTTTAACTGTTGCTTGAATGGCATAAACCTGTGGATAATTCCTAGACCGCTATTCTTTGCCATCTCAATAGCCATATCTTTTTCACACACAGTATCCATTGGTGCAGCAATGATTGGTAAACCTAACTCTGATCCATTACCAATGTTCATCTTTAGACTTACATCACGTCTGCTTTTAATATCTGAATGCTGAGGAACCAATAAGATATCATCAAAGCAATATTGTGGGTCATCAGTTAACTTAAACATCTTTTCCTAAATCCTTTATTTCTTTCCATAGTAAAACAGTCTCATCTATTTTTAGCATTGCTTCTAAGACTGTCATGTCTAGTAGTTCATCACTATCTAGACCCATTTTTTCTGCATACCGCAAAACTTTATTAATAAACACTTTTATCCTTTTAGTTTTGCTTTTACATGTTCAATGGCGTGGTCAATGCCACCACCATTTTCTTTAATCCATTCTAGCTTATTTATAATAGAAAGTAAAGTATTACGAACAACAAAATCATTTGTGGCTTCAAGTTCCCTCATTCTATCTCGGTAATAATAAATATTATTATCAGACATTATATCAAATCATCTGTTAGATTATTGAATTGTGGGAGTGGCTCAAGATTATCAAAGAAACCCATTTGATTGTGCGGTACAGATAAAGGATCTTCATCTTCATATTCATCCCATACCGCTGTATACATATCTGCATAGTCATATAGGGGCTTTTCAATTGTATGCAAGATGTTTAATAGTTTATTTGCAAACCACCTTACTACAGGTCCTGCATCTTTTTCATGATGTATTTCAAATTCCATTTCGCTTCCTCCTGTCCCATATATATCGTCTTACATTAACATAGCAGTTTAATGCTACAAAACTTAAAATAAGCATTTCTGCTATTGAGTGTGAAAATTTCATTTTTCCATTACCCAACCATTTTCTGTTCTATTATAAACTACCTTATGAATTGGATGGTAGTTTGGATCTTCAAGCATTTCTTTAGTTACATAATAGTCACGATAGTGATCTATAATTTGCTTTGTTTCATCTGGAACATCTCTATACTCTTTACCCTCAAATGGTCCGTCCAATGCTTTCATTACTTATCACCATCATTTAATGCAATAAGAATACGTCTTGCAACAAGGTGATAGTTTACCATTTCATCTACAGGCTCTTGTTCAAACTTATCTACCAATTCACGCACACGCTGAATAGCTCGTCTATCCTTCATAACCTGAATAACTTCATTATCAATCCAACTTGGTACACCCATTACTGCTCACCATCTAGTGCTTTTATTATTTCTTGATAGGTAGATAAAGAACAAATGTTTTCATTCCAATGCTTTTCTATAACTTCACGCACACGTTCAATCTTTTCATACTCTGTATCACAGCCTAGCTCATATGCTTCCACAATAAGTTCTGCTAGGTCATTAATTGTGTATGTTCCATTGTTTGCTTTATCAAACTCTTCAAGCATTTCTACTTTATTCACGAATTATCCTTTGGTAGTGCTGTCATTGTTGCATAAAAGCATTCTGCAAAGTTTGCTGCTTCTACCGCAAAATCTTCCATATGCATTTCTGTTTCACCTAAACGATTCTCAACGTAAGCTTTTAAAGCTTTAACATAAATCTCTGTTAGCTCATCTGTTGATTTAATAAAATAACTTTTAGCCATTGAATCCCTCCACAATAATTGGCGTTAGTTCACCCATCCAAGCACCAATACAATTGTAATCAATGTATTCAATTGCTTCTTCAAGTTCCATGTTGTCACGATCCATTAAGATCTCAACCATTTTTGCCCAGGAATATACAGCAAGTCTTGGTTGTCCACATCTTTGTGATGTACCAATAAAGGCATCATCAAAGCCATCAATAATCATTATCTCTTCATCAGAGTATTGAGTTAATTGTTCTATTAGTGTCATTGCTTATGCCTCTTTTTATTACCAATCTTTTTCTTAACGTCTTGTTTGTGCCAATCAACAATTGATTTAGCAATCTCTTCTACCGTTTTATTTTCCATTACTGCTAACTATCTAATATTTTAATAGTTTCGCAAGGATATTCATATCCTCCACATATAATACAAAAGTCTTCTGAATCTGATGGAGAACAGCATTCAGGATCTCCACATCCACCATCATTTACAGGATAATGAAGTTCACGAATTGCTGTGAGTGCTTTATTCTGTGCTATCCAATGCATACGCATTGCTGGAAAATCTTCAACCCAACTTGGTATTCCCATTACTTATCACCATCTAATGCTTTGATAGTTTCGCAAGGATATTCAAAAATTTCTCTAACATATTTAGATGCTTTGAAACAATACTCGCATCCTAAAATAATTTCTTCCCGATAAAAAACTTCAACTTCTTTGTGTAGTTCACGCACACGTTTAATTGCAGCATAATTATTTTTAGCAGCATTGCGTACATCATCAATATACTTCTCAGTTATCCAATCTTCACACATTACTTATCACCTTCTAGTGCTTTTATAGTTGGGCAAGGATAAAGCATCATTCCTGAACCAGCATGACTATCCTCGCAATGTTCACAAAATGAACAATTTTCTCCAGGGTATTCTTTATGTAGTTCACGAACACGTCTAATAACTTCTTGCATACCTTGTTTACGAGCTACAGTACATCTATTACAAGGACAGTAGTCAGACTTAGACTCTGGAATATCTGATGCATTACTTGCTGCCATTACCAGCCACCCAAACAATCATCTGAGTGAGTATGAATCCAAAGGTTACCTTCCATATGCTTTTTGGTGGGGGCATATAGTTCTGTACCACATGCACCACATTCAAAAGACCATTCTTCTGCAAAGAAATCATACTGAAAGCCTCTAGATACTTTTATCATTTGTTATGTGTTTCTCTCATATGTGCAATTAAATCTAATATATCTTCAAATGAAGAGTCACAACTCCAACATTCGTGCATTGTTTTATGCATCAGTTACCTCCCAATTTGCCTTAATAACAATCATAGTACTATTCTCAGGATAAATCAACTCAACTTGAGGAAAAGGATTAGACACCTTCTTATTCTTTGTGGCAAGCTTTTGATTCATTGCAGACTTCCACTCAGAAACATTAATAATTACTTGATCTTCTTGTACGTTTGGGTTATGCCCATTAATTTCAACTACCATTTTATTCCTTAATTAGGATAGATAATGTATGATACATCATCTTTAGTGTCTTTGTCAAGACTTATTTGTTCTTTCATTCTAAGCCTTGAAACATTTTCAGCATACTCTCTTGTTGCAAAAACTACGCCTTTTAGTCCACAACGAACTTTTTCCCATTCATCAATGCCAATACGTCTTTGAACAGATGCAGACCATCCACTTCTAGTTTTAGTAATCACTGCACGATACTGATTTTCTTCAACCAGCATTTCATTTTTTTTCTTTTTAGCCATTATTCTTTCCTTTTAATTTGTGGCAGTCACATGAACAGTGACCATAATTAGATACGCCTGGACATTCATCATGTCTTTTCTCATGATCCCAGCCTGAGCACCAACCATACTTAACACTAGTCCACCAGCCAGTTGACTTACCAGCATCTGTTGGTATTTTTTTTACACGTTTTGTCATTTTTATTCCAAGTTATTCTATTAGTTACTTGACGCACTATGAGCATTGATAGATTCTCTCTCATCAATAACTTCATATGCATACTTCTTTAGTGCATCTTCATGCTTATTAAAATGATGCCCACAAAAGTATAGCTCTCCAGCTACCCCTTTGACAAGCAAAAATGCTTGAGCACCACAGCGATCACAACGATCTGCTATCTTTAGGACTTTTTCTTTGACTTCTGTCATGTTTATCCTTATACTAGTAGTTTGGAGCGAATGGAGGGAATCGAACCCTCACCGTCTGCTTGGAAGGCAGAGGCACTACCTTTATGCAACATTCGCTGGTATATATAACTATACCCTATTTGTTACGCTTTGTCAACATCTTCGTAAACATCGTCCTGCTTTGAGGCAAATGCTGCATTGATATCTTCTTCTGAAAGATCTCCATCTTGTACATATGCTCTTGCAAGCTTCTCGATTACTGTGGCTACGCCACCAATTCCTGCCATTGCTGCTGCCTTTGCAACATCAATTCCTACAAGAGATCCAGCACCTAGTACTGGCAACGCTGTAGAAGCAAAAACTGCTAAAATTCTTTTAATTAAATTAATCATTCTCTTTTTCCTCCTCTCCACTTTCTCTAAATTTCATTGAAAACAGCCAAACAACTACGCATAGCATAATTGCCCATCCAACCACTGTTTTAGCTGACCCGTCAAGGACTGCCCATGCTACGAACATACCAAGAAGGGTGAATGTTTGGTTTAATGTTTCACGGAATTTATCCTTTAACCATCTTTTCATTATCTTATCCTCCCTGTAATTAAGTTAGTTGATGCGATTAATTGTCCAACAATTACAGAAGCAACAACTACTGCTTGTGATTCTTTGCGTTCTTCTGGTGTCATATCTGCACCAACATTAGCAAAAGCTTTTAATGCCTTACCTGGATCAGTTAAAACTGTTAGCAATAATTCAGATGGATCTTCAAACATTTCAATTGCATCTGCAACTTCTGCTGTAAGAATAACTCCGTTATCTAACATAACTGGCTGATCTGGTGGCAAGTCTTCATAGTCAAGACCTGATGCTTCAAAGTCTTCAAAAGATATGGCATCCATTGGACCATACTCTGTAAGTAATTCATTAAGTGCAGCTGACTCTTCTGCAGTTAAACCATCTATGATATTATTATCAGATGGAACCTCAGTGGATGAAGGACTTGGATCAGGAGATGGACTCTCATTTGAATCTGGAACTAATGGTTCTGGAGATGAAGTCTGTGGCTCAAGAGTTGGGGATGGAGTTACAACAGGTACTTCAGGCTGCAACGGAGATTCTGAGGGACTTAAAGAAGGAGCTGGAGTAATTGAAGGCTCTACTGAAGGCTCTGGTGAAGGACTTACCGTTGGCTGTACTTCTGATGCTGATGGCTCAGGGGTTGGTGTTTGCTCTGGTGTACTGGACTCTGAAGGTGTTGGTGTCACAGTGGGAATAGGTTCAACAGTTGGTTCTGGACTAGGTGTAGGTGTTGGGGTAGGCACAACAATTACTGGAGGCTCTTCAAAGCTTGTTGGTGTTGGCTGTGGCTCTACTTCAATGGGCATACCACCATTAACATCAAAAGCTGCCTCGATTAAAACAACTGGCTGACCCTGCTCATATCTTATGCCTCTTCTAACATCTGGTGGAAGATTTGTCATTGTAATAATTTCTCCATGCCACCCACCATTTGGAAATTTATTAACAACTAATCTCATTTGAGTTAATGGACCACTTGATTGTGGGAATGGGCGAACTGACCATTCAATGCAAAAAGAATCTTGATTGTATCCGTATGAAGTATATGCTCCTGGACCAAAAGAAACCCAGTCTCTACCAGCAATAGAAACAGAAGGTGTTTGTGGATAATCCCAATAAGTACCATCTGGCTGACCAAAAGTTACAGTTGCATTAGTGCTGTAATATATTCTGTTATATTCTGTTGATCCAAGAGTTAGTGAAAACGGAAGTAGCATTTCAAATGATCCGTCATCATCACCAGTAATGGTAGACATGTTACATGTAAGTGGAGTATTTGCCTGAGTTATTGGCAGCACTAAAAAAGTTGCTGTAGCAAAGACTAGCGGAAATAGTAGTAGGTAGGAAAGAAATTTTTTCAATTCTTTAGGCGTTCTCCTTATTAAATTAAGATTAACAAATCAATTATATCATTGCTAATTTTTTATCCAACTGATCCAGCAGGAATAAAATCTGAAAAGTCTGCAGGATAATCTGCACCTGGAGTCCACATTTTAAACTGTCGCATATCAGAAGTATATGTCTTGCTTCCACCAACAATTCTAATTTGTACAACTACTGGTGAATTTGTTTCAATTGCCCAGCAACCAGAGTTAACCCAAGTGCTTGATGGTTTACCTGTTACTGGATATGTATTTGTTGCGGTACTGTCTGCACCTTTAGCTCCAACTCTTACAAGTCTTAGCTTAATATATTTAGGTTTTTTCTTACCGCTTGTTTTTACTGCTGCTTGATAGCAAAATAATGATCTAGCACCATTACCTTTAATAGAGTTGTCACCTTTAAAATTTAGAGTAGTCCACTTACCCCTTGTAATAGTTTGATTAGTATCTGATTTATATCTAATAGATTCTTCAGCATTAGCTGGTGGGACTGCAAATAGCAGCAATGATACTGATACGCATACGGATAATATTTTCTTGTAATTCATAGTAGGTAGATACCCTTTCAAGGTACTTACCCATTATAGCATGAATGATTATTTTATTAAGGAATCCACATTTTGAATTCACGAGTGACAATTGTCATATCGCTTAGACCTGCATGATAAACTTCAAGTCCTACTGGCTGACCTTTATTAGCCTTGAAGAACCAAGTACCTGAATGAATATTGTCTAATTCAAGATCAAGCATACGCTGACCTGTAAAATCTGCTTCTTTTGTTCCAATATCACGAGAGAAACGAATCTTCATATTCTTTGCTCCACCAAGCTCTTTAACATTTAGATAGAAAGCCCAGTTAGCAATACCAGTAGTTTTAGGAACAATGGAGTCTTGAGCACCAAAGTCTAATTGTGTCCAAATTTTTGGACGAATAATTTGTGGGGATGGCTTTATCTTAGGATCTCCAGCCTTCCATGATACATACTCTGCCATTTTATTTAACCTTAAATCCGTACTTATTGCCTAAAGCAGTAAGTGATTTCTTACCTGGAAGACCATCTGCATCTTTACCGTTGTATCCAAGTTTATGCTGCCATAATCTATATGCATCACGGGTCTTTCCATCAAGTTTACCATTTGCAGGAATTTTTGCTCCTACAAGATCAATCAGTGCTGACTGAACTAATTTAATATCATCATTCATTGCACCATCTACAAAGCTATGCATGTATACTGTCTTTGCTGCAGGTTGCTTTGCAGGTGTAACTGCTGCTACCGCTTTTTTAACAATGCCAACCTTTCTATTTGATGGTGCTTGTGGGTCAATAGTTTTAGGATCTTCAATCCAAGGATTGCTAACATCATTTCCATAACGGAATGGTGCAATACGAGTTTCTAAATGAAGATGAGGACCTGTGGAATTTCCTGTGTTCCCTGACAAACCTAATTGGGTTCCAACAGAAACCTTCTGACCCTTTTTAACTTCAGGCTTAGACATGTGGCAGTACCAGATGTCGTACTTTGTTCCTTCATGAGTTGCTGAAAGAACAACTACTCTTCCATAAGATTTATCATTAAGAACATCTTTGATAACTCCATCAGCAACAGCAAGAAGAGGTGTGCCTACTGGCATACCATAGTCAATTCCTGTATGACGCTTTGCTGAATAGCGAGGATTAGGTCTACCCCAAGGTTGGGTAATGCGTGGGTTATTTACTGGATTTGCCATAATTTAATTATACACTACTTCCTAGAGTCCGTCTTATAAAACCCTGAACCACTAAAGATTGTTGGGGTAGGTTCAAATATTCTTGATAAATCTGATTGACATTCAGGGCACGTTAACTGCTTCTGATCTTCATTAATAGATCTAACTTCTGTGTAGGGATGATTGTTTTCCTTACATTTATATTCATATATTGCCATGTTTCTCCTTGTACCCAGCAGAGGAATCGAACCTCTATTATAGCCTAATAAACTGGGTTACTCATTAAATTAGAGTAGTGATAAAATAATTAGAACTGCTCCTGCCAAGGAAAGATCCTTGAAGAAAGCAATCTGCTCATTTACTTTAGCCTGTGCATCTGTTACATTCCAGAAATCATGGAATACTAGAGCAGTTACAATTAAAAATGCTGCTAAAGAAAACAGTGCTAGTGTTGGAATGATTCCAAAAAAGAATAGTACTGGTGCAGCAAGAAGCAATGCTCCTGATGCAAGTACAGCTTCCTTTGGTCTTGGTACACGCTTTGATTGTGCATACCCTGCAAGATAGTCAGCATTCTTAAGATGACTAACTCCTGAACTTACGAAAATGGTGGCAAATAAAATCTTGCCAGCTAGTAGAACAAGTTCCACGTTTTTCTCCTTTTATAGTTATGAGCAATTTACTCATAGTACCCCTGAAGAGATTCGAACTCCTGACCTGTAGGGTAGAAACCTATTGCTCTATCCACTGAGCTACAGGGGCATCGCTCCCCCTGATGGATTCGAACCACCAACCCCAGAGTTAACAGCTCTGTGCTCTGCCGTTGAGCTAAGAGGGACTAGTGCTGGATGTAGGAATCGAACCTACCATGCAATCGCCACGGATTTACAGTCCGCTTCCCCACCTTGGGGACTATCCAGCAATCTTAATTATTTATTTTTTGCGTAACCAGTCTTTTTCTTATTCATTGATCCAGGCTTATTGTAACCACCTTTATTTGGTACGTTGTTCTGGCGAATTTCTAAAGCCTTTAATACTTTGTCGTGATGTTTTCCCATTGTTATCCTTATTTAAAATAGCTATGTTTGTTGTCATTGTATGCATCATAGATTGGTTCTAACGTTACACTAACTCCATGTGCTTCAATAATTTGTTTAACTCTTGTTAAATACTTAATACACTTTAACCTTTCAGTATCATTGAAATGTCTCCAATGTGACTCATAGAATCTTAGTGCAATAAACTTAGGATGCATATCGTACTCAACAATGTCTACCTCGAAATTTGCAGGTACACGAATTTCATCAACCTGTAATCGCATTGCTGGTGTATATAGCATTATTCCTTCTCCATTGTTGCACTAGACCAAACATCAAACCATTCTTCATTAGTCTTATGCTTATTAAACTGTCTTGATATTTTACCATCTTCAAAATAAACTCCACCCCAAACTCCCCACTCTTTGTTTGAAACTGCAGTAGCAAGACACTTAGCTTGTACTGGACAAGACATACATAGTCTATCCAACGTACCTGCAATCTCTGTGTCCTCTTCATATTTTTCAAAAAACAAGTTGGTGTCTAATTCGTGACACTTACCCTGACTTGCCCAACTGTAAATCATTAACTTTACCAATCATATAATCAGGAATGCTCCATCCGTTTTTAGAAAGAGCGAATACCTTTGTAGAATACCATTTGTTATTCTTAAAGATCGCATTCCTTTTCATAAACGCTTGTGGATTTTCCTTTAGTTGTAAGATGTTCCATCCATCCCACATAAGGCTTTCATCTTTTGCAACAAGCTCTTCTGCTACATTAAGGTCACTTACTAGCAACATGTTTTGTTACCTCTTTCATTGACATTGATCCAAATATAATTTCAGCAAAAATTATTATTAAAAATGCTGGTTGATTTGTGTACATTGCATACGCTACATATGATACAGTGCGTAAAAGTAAAAGAAAAGACAATGTGTATATTGCAAATCTTTTGTATGTTTTATAGTTTAAGTAAACAAATAAAGAATATAAAACACTGACTATCATTAATAGTTGAGAACTTTCTTGAAGACTCATAATTTTATCTATCTACTAGTATCGGTAAATTGCTACATCAACATTGGCTTCTTCAGCTTTTGTTGCTAGGCGAGATGCCTTTTCATTTGGGTTAGAGAAGAAAGCATAGTAGTCAATAAACTCCATGTTGTCTTCAATAAAAGAGTAAGGAACTTTACTGAACCTAACTTTAATACCCTTTTGCTTTAAGTAATTTTCTGTAATGTTACAAAATGAAGCGGTATAGTTGTTAATATTATTTGGTCCAGCTGTCCAAACATCAAACTTGCCGTCATTATCTTTATCTAAGTTAGCAAGTGCAACACTCATTGCACGAGTAAACGTTTCATAATCAGAGAAGGCTTTTGTTCCTTCAACCACAACAATCATTTTTTATCCTTTAAGACCGTCAATAATGTGCAAGTACTCAGACAATTCATTGTCAGATGCAGAGAACATATCTACTACTTCTGCAGACTGGGCATCTACTTCTCCATCAACAAGTACCGCTGAGTAAAAGCTGTTGTCATAAATCCAGTATGCTTTGTCATTTGTAAAAGCAACACGAACATTTCTATTAAGTTTTTCATCAAGCTTCTTGCTTTGTGATCCCAAAAGGTTTGAGGGAACAGAAAAACCTGATTGCATATTCAATAATTGAGACTGAGAAGTTGGCATATTAAAACTCATTGCTCTCTTCTTCTTTCTACTAAATAGTGAATAAGTAGTAATTATAGCAATTGTTGATGTATATTGGCAAGCATAAATTAGCATTAAAATAAAAAGTTTTATTTTATTCATTGCTCTCCTAGTGACTATAAGGATTTTCTAAAACTAAATGGGCTATCTACCCATTGATCGTTTGACTTCTTTGTTCTTTCTCTTTGAATTGCTGCCCACTTTTGTTTTGACCAAGCATATCCAGAATCTCCACCCCAAAGTAACCAAGCAATCTTGCCATTAGATGGGCTCTCTGCATTGTCCCAGTCTTTACCTTTTTTGTCTACTTCGTGACGTGAAAAGAATGAATACATTCTGGCTACAGTCTCAGGACTTAAGTTAGTTCTATTAGATAAATCACGAGCACGAGCAACACCAACAGCAGTGCCACCTCTTCCAAACTTAGCTCTTAATTCAAGACCTCTTTTGGCATTGTTTGCCATTGACTCTGTTGGTTTTAAATCAATGTCTGAGACTGCTTTATTAAAATTATCATTCATTATACTAACTCAATTCCAAAATCTTGCAGAAAATACTTAAATTCTTCTTCACTAAAGCTTTGAAGAGTGCCAAGAACTAGTTGATGAACCTGTTTCAAACCACTAATTGTTTTAGCTCCATAAGTTCCCCACTCTTCTTCAAAATCAATTTTTTCATTAATCATAAAGTTAATTATATGCTGAAGAGTTTCAACAGATTTATTAGATTTTCCAGTAGAAAGTGAAACAGCTTTAATCTTAACGCCTAAGTTTGGCTTAAAATAATGTTCTGCATCACCAATTGTTACTGGCTTTGCCCATTCTGGAAGTTCACTCATTATAATCACCTGAATCCATTATATCATTATATCTTTTTTGTACATAGTGATCTACTATTAAAAATAATTGTTCTCTATCTTGAGGAGATAGTTCTTCTATCTTTTCTTTATTAAAAGTATTATCAGTTAATTTAACAAGAATCTCATTTTCTTCAAACACAAGATCAAGCATGTCTATCTGCCACATTCTACTTATAAATTCTCCAACATCAAGCATGAATTCGCTATATACGTCTGGATACATCTCTTTGCATCTTTCTGTAAGAAGGTATCTTGGTTCGCCACTTTCATCTATACCTACAAGTTCTAGTGCACCTACCGCAATCAAGTGATCAATAAAATCAAATGTGCCATCGTCTTCTAGTTCCATTCAGATACCTCTATCTCCGCTTCCTTTGGCATATTAAAATTAACTGCCATGTAGTTTAATAAATCTCTTGCTGCACAACCTGGACGTGGTGCTCTTATTTTCATAATTGATTCACCATCTACAATAAGTTCTCCAACATAAGCTTTCTGTACAGTTTGAGTTAATTTAATTATAATTGCCATTTTTAAATTAGGTTAAACTTACCTAAGTAATCCCTAATCTCCTCACTCATTTCTTGCTTTTTAGGTTCTTGAGGCATCTCATTTTTTCTATCTTTATTTGCAGACGACCATGTATGAATGCTAATCTCTCTAGTATTTTCTCTTCTACTATGAGATATACAATTATACACTGATCCACATAATGCATCAGCTAAGTCCTTAGATTTTTTTCTTGGGTGATCTACCCTATCATTTCTCATAATTCTTAATTCAAGTAATTCATCTTTAAGGATATCAATGTGCGGTGCAGCAACACGCTCTTCGTATACAAGCATTGAAAGATCTTCATAGTGCTTTTTTGCAACAGACAATGTATCTGTTCTGATACCAATATCTTTGAGGTCACGTTGAATATCAAAAGAGTTCCAACGGTCAAATGTAACAAGCCCAATGTTCATTCCTCTACGTCTTAAATCTATGATCCAATTCTTTACCTCTGAAAGATCAACTGGTCCTTCTCTTTGTGGTTCCCACCATGCAATAACATCTGTAACAATGAATGGAACAATTTGTTCGTAATCATTAAAGGTCTGTAGCTTTACCCACTTTTCGACATGGCTTACTGCTACTGCACACTTATCATGTTTCTGTGCAAGGTCAGCATGTATGTAATAAACTTTAGAGTCATCTATTTTAAATGAGTCATCAAACCTTCTAAACTGATCTACTGGATTTCTTAAGCAAAGCATTTTTTCAATCTTATCTCTTGACTTAAAGAATGTGTCTGTGGCTTCTCCAGGCATACAAGCAAAACGCATCAAGGCATCACCAGGGTTTGTATAGAACTGAAGCTTAAAGTCTTCAATCTTTCTTGTTGGATTTACTTCCCATGTTGGCTTCTTAATTGCAATAACTCCAGGGATTTTGTATGAAATGATTTCATCTTCATCCCATGTAACTGTAAAGTTATTGTCTGGATCATCTTCTGGAAGATCTGGATTAAGAATAAAGTGGTGCTCTTTAACATATGTATTCTTTTCAGCAATAACACTTTCATATCTATTAGAGATAAAGTCACCTTTATAACGAGGGAATGAAAGTAAAACTACCTTGCCGTAATCAGGAAAGCGTGAGTCAACAGATGCACGGAATGCATTGTAAATGTTATCAGCAGTCTTGCCCTGATCATTACCACTTGCTGACTCCATAGAGAAACCAGAGATTTCATCAAGTACCGCCATTAAAAGGTTCAAACCTTCATGTGATTCTCGCTCTGAGTGACCTGAGTAAACAGTAATAGATTCATCAAACTCAATGCTATCCATCTTTGCATAGTATCTACCAGCAAACCATGGTGATCTTTCAATCTTAGACTTAAAGCCTTTAAAGAAAACGTTTTTAGCCTGTTGTGCGTTAATAGCAACGTTGATAATATCAATAGCATCACCTGCTGGTTTACCAAAGTAAGTTGCAGGACTCTTCAAGCATAGTAGTTTATACACAACATATGCACAGCCTACAGTAGAAGTAAAGTCTTTACCACTACCCTTTCCAAGTTGCATAATGATTTCGTTCTTTGTATACTTCTTGTAATGGTTGGCTCCTTCAGCATCACCCATAAATCTTTTTAGATCTTCTTCTCTAAAGATCTGACTCATAGTTTCAATAAGTGTGTACTGAATTTCAGAAAGCTCTGGCTGACCTAAGTACCTTTGATCTCTAACAAAGGTTCGAACATCTACTGGGTGCTCAATAAAAGGGTCTTCTTCAAGTACGTCAAAGAAAGAAGAAAAATCTGTACTACTCATCAAAAATTACTGCCTCATTGCGACCAGATGCCATTGACAATCTTTTCATAACTTCAAGTTTACAATGGTCACACTTTGATGTAACATCTCTAAGAATGCCCACTACAATCTCGTGCTTACGTTCCATTTCTGCCATTTCTGAAGCAATTTCTTTGTTATCAAGAAGACCTGCACGATGTAGCATATCAATTCTTTTAGCTTCAATATCAGTGATTAACTTAATTGCAGCATTCTTTGCACTAAGATTGTCTGCTAGGTCTGCAGAATCAATAACTTCATATGCTTTTTTAATTAGACCTGAATAGTGTTGATCAGCACCTGCAAGTGCTTCTCTTGCTCTAGCATGAATAGCATCGTTACTTGATGCCATTTCTCTCCAGTCAGCAAGTAGGTTCATAACCTTTGCTCTAGGAATTTCTAGGGTCTTTGCAATTTCTGTAGGGTCACTACCCTTTAAATATTCTGAGGCAACCTTGTTTACAAGATCAAGGTGTTGCACTATCTCTGTTTCGTTTGACACGCTTCTTCACAGTCCTCACTGGTTTTATGTCTTCTGGATAAAATGCTCTGTATGCTCCTACTATCCCTTTTTGGATTTCGAAGCAGTCCACCCAAGTTTTCTCAGTCTTTGGATTAGTCGTAAGACTAGCAAACCTAAAGTATTGACCATGTTTTCCAGTTACCTTAATTGTATCACCTTCAACTACTTCATGTTTGCCTATAAACATTGACTTTTGACGAATATATGGGTCAGGAAGATTGTTAGTTTTCTTAGCCATTCTTTTTAGCCTTCTTTAAAAGTAAGTAGCCAATCAAATCATCTTCATCGTTGTCACCTGCGTAGATCTTTTTATTCTTAATTCTATTTAACTTATCATCAATACGGACATTAAGTTGCTCAAAGTCATCTGCATCACTAAAGATACGAATAGGGTTAAGGGCAGAATTACCATAGGCTACATTCTTTTCAAGTAGCATTTCAGTAATTTCTAAACATGCCCTCAAAATATTATGACCTGCTGGAGCATTTTTAGATAGCTCAAGGATTCTATCAAAACGTTCTTGGTTCTTATTTTCTAGTGGTGGCATTGGATACTCAGCCATTACTTTCTACCCTTCTTCATACCAAACTTTGCAAGGTATACATAAATAGTTTCTGTGGAACATCCACACTCTTTTGCAATAGCTTCAGGAGTTTTCTTATCAATAAGAAATCTTTTGCGAAGCCATGTTTCTGATGTGTATAGTTTAGCCATTATTACTCCAAATGTCAAGCATTACTTGGTTCTCCTGTTAGACGTACCCAGTTATTTACTGAATACCATCCTAATGCTACTGCATCAGCAACATCATCGTCTTCAATGTTTGTATTAAATTTATCATTGACATAGTTCATAGTTCTTTGTTTTCTAAAACTACGTTCTTTATCTTTATACCATGATGCTGACTTACCAGGATTTCTATCTCTGATTTGATCCTTCTCATGCTTATTTAATCTATTATTTCCAATCCAGCTTTGCCAAGCAACTGGACTACATGACACTACATCCTTTACACCATTTTGCTGTGCTGCTCCTAGAATGGCTCCTTGCACTAATGAAAGACTAATTGCACTCTTCTGAGAATTAACATGGATTGCTGATTCAATTACTATCGCATCAATCTCAAACTCTTTCATAAAAGCATTTACTTTTCTAGAAGCATCTCCAACTTTTTTATAAATGGTTTTACCTGAAAAGTTTACTTTACCATAGTGAAGCAACTTTCCTGATTCATAAATGCCAAAAGCAATTGAGTTAGTAGAAGCATCAATGCTCATTATATTTTTAGGTGAACCAAAAGAACTCCAGTTAACCATCTGCTTTTCCAAATTCTAGAATTTCTTTTAAAAGCTTGCTGTACTTTTTAGTGTCCATTTCACAACTGTCACAAAAAGTACGATCATTGTAAATACTAAGATTAGATCCACAACCACCTGCACACTTTCTTATTTTTCCAACTCGGTTAGTTACCTTAAGTACCTGACCTCTTTCATCAATCTTCTGACGCTGTGCTTTCTTTCTGCAATCTACAGAACAGTAAACTTGGTTTCTTGTTGTTCCAACAAACCCAGCATCACATAATTGACAATGTTTTTTCATAACTTTGGAAAGTCCTGCAATCTTTCAATCTTTAATGTTCCAGGATCAGCAGCTTTACAAGCATCCATAATTGGGCAAGTCTTACATACCTTTGAATTAGATCTAAAGATATTCTTTGGAATGGTTCTGTCTACCCATGCCTTGCGTACCTTTCTCATCCAATCAAATGCATCATCAACCCACTTCTGATATTCTTCTTTCATCTCAACTGGGATTACTAAAAGTTCATGAGTGTTTTTGTTTTCATAAATCATTGCACCATTCTTCATATCCTTTAGCTTCATGTAAAGGATTAGTTGTGCCATGTGGTAATCTGCTGGTTGCATATTCTGCTTACGGAATGCAAATACTTCATCTCGTACTGTTTTAATTTCACCAAGGATTACTTTACCTAGCCAACTAAAGATTACGTCACCAAAACCAAAGATTGGTGGGTCATTGCTAGTAACCTTGAATTCACTCTCAGCAAGAATACCTGCCTTTTCAAAAGCATCTTGAATTCTTCCATGAGAAAGAGTTCCATTACTCATGTTGGCAACTGCTCTACCATCTGCATCATCAGTAAACACTGCACCATCAAATGCTAGATACCAGTAACGTGCACACGCACCTGATCCATATACAAGACTTGAAGGTGAGAACGACTTCTTTGTTTTAAAAGAAGGTTCTCTGCCAGATAGATATCCCTTTTCAATCTTTTCAACTAGACCATCAGTTTTAATATCACTTTTGGGTCTAGCTACCATAACTTGCTGTAAAAAATTCTTAGCCATAATAATTCCTTGTGTTGTACTTCAATGCATCAACAAGACGGTCCAAAGCCTCTCGCATTGAGTAGTAAATATTTTTCTTAGCTCTATCATCTTTCTTAATATTAGTATAATAAGATGCTAGTATACCAAACTTAGCACTATAGGCTTGTAGTTCTGTGATAAGAACTGCTGCCTTGCTTCCTGGTACATCTGGATTAATCATTAGCTTTACTACTAATGCCAGAGCTTTTTCTAATTCTTCATCTTGCATATAATCAGCAATGTCTAAAAACTCACTTACACTGTTGACCAAATCAAGAGTTGTCGTTTCCATCAACGAGCCTTTCTAGTTCAGACCATTCTATTATAGCAAGACGTACCTTTTTATTTTCAGTACCAATTACTATTTGCAGCAATGGTGATTTATTTCTATCTACTTTAAGAGTGTCAGTTACAATCTTTGCCCATACATCTTGACTAAGAGTAAATGTTTTATTTGCTTCTTTAATGTCAACAACAAATTCATTCCATGAGGCATCACCCTTTACCATACCTCTTCCAGAATTCTTATGAGCTTTTGCACCCATACGTTTGATCTCTCCTTTTTCACTCATCAGTATCCCCTTTTATTCAGGTTAACTTTTGACAAGTGTTTTGATGAACACATCCACGTTAGGTCTAGAGTATCTTTGTATAGTCTTACTTCTTTTACAATCTCTTTACATCTATGGCAAGGAAATTTTCCAGCAGCTGTTACAAACTTAGCCATTTACAATCTCTTCTAATTGACTTACTCTTTCAGGATCATCCTTTAGCCAATCAATTACCTTTGCTCTACCCTGCAAACGTTCTCCAAGAACTGTATACCAGGCTCCACCCTTTTCAATCTTGCCTAGCATTTCAGCAGTATCAACAAGGTCTGCAACCTTATCTACACCAACTGGATCTGCATCAAAGTAGAAGTCATAAGATCCACCAGAGAATGATGGTCCAGTCTTGTTAAAGTCAATATGCCAGTTTACTGTACGACCAATCTTAGTTTCAATAAGCTTGTCTCCTACAGCAATCTTACCTTTAATTGCTTGGTTATCAGATTCACTAGACCACAACTTAATAATAGTGCTGCTATAAAACTTTACAGCGTGACCACCTGTTGGTTGATGTGAAGCAAACATTGCACCAATATTATTTCTAGTTTGTGAAATAAGAATTAGTAAGGTATTGCCCTCATTAGCATGGTTAAGCATTTTAACTGCTCCTGCCATGTCTCTAGCTTCTGCACCAATCTGCTTGGTATTTTCTAGTTGCTTTAACTCTTCTGAATCTTTTTCAAAATAGATTGCTGGAACAAGAGTTGAGATAGAGTCAACAACAATAATGTCTACTCCAGCTTTCATTAGTTGAACCCCTACATCTACCATTCCATTTACTGTAGTAGTAGATGAGTAAATAAGGTCATCAGTATTTACCCCCAACTTTTGTGCCCAAATAGGATCAAAAGATTTCTCTGCATCAATCCAAGCACAGACCTTTCCATCTTTTTGTGCTTCAGCAATCATCTGTAGACAGAAAGAAGATTTACCTGCAGACTTATTCCCCCAGATTAAAACCTGACGACCATAAGCAAGACCACCCTTAAGTGCATTATTTAAACTAATACTGGGAGTCTTTTGCTTGTGAACCTCTACGCTTGTACCCATACTCAAATGCTTACGAAGCTTTGGATCTAGGTTGGCTAGGATTTCTTCAATATTGATTGTCATGCCAATACACCGTGCATTCTTGGACGTTCAGTATTAATCTTAGCTTTGTTCTTTAGTGTTTCTTCTAGAGAGATGGTTGTGTACTTATCTCTAACTAAACCAGCATATAGATCTAAGACTCTAATAATGATGTCAGCAAGTTCTTCTACCACCTGATCATCACCCTTCTCCTTGCGTATTGCCTCAAGCACCTCAGATACTTCTGAGTGCACCATGGCTAGTTGTTTTAGATAGAAAATAGTTCCATTATTCTCATCCCAAAAACCTTTGTCTCTTGCATTAGCATGTAATACTGCTGCAAATTCATCAATAACAATTGACATTATTTTACCTCCTGTAGTGTAATAGTTCCTTCTTTTGTCTTTCCAAGTGTTAAGTTTCTTATGCTTCCTGGTTCACACTTCATAAATGCTTGAGCGAATGCAGTAGGGAAAACAACAATAGAATGCAATTCCCTTTCTGAATCTGCTACTACCAGACTTGCCATTTTCTTTCCAGCCTTTGTAACTCGTGGCTTAAATGAAATAATGTAGGACTCTTCATCTTTATATGGAAGAGACTTATAGTTCATAAACTTGGTAAAGGGATTATTAAATTTATTAATGTCATCTGCAGGAACTGCTTCCATTACCCTGTTGTCTCCAATAAGAACTAGATAAGTTTTACCACTCTCCAGCTTAGTATCTTCATCATCAAAGACACCAATTGATCCCTTCTTATCCATAATATCTACACGAGACCAGCCTTTACCACGCTTAATATTTTTAACAACACCAAGAATTACATATACCCCAGTTTCTTCATAGTCATCAGACTCATTAAGGTATGCGTAGAAGTGTGCAGGTACGCTAATGTTAAACTCTGGAAGGTTTAAGTATTCATATAAATTCTGCCTTACCTCTTCTTCATCACGAGGGTTATCTTCAAATGTTGCAGCACCTACTGCTTTAAGTGCAGACAAAGATCTACTGTTAGTTCCACTACCCTTTGTGTATGTAAACTTTTCAAGTTCAGCCAAAGATTTAAATGGACGTGCAGCCATATACTTTGATGCAACGTTGTCAGAAATGTACTTGATAGAAGTTAAGCCAAAACGAATAGCCTTTCCTTCAATCTTAAAGTCAATGTCTGACTCGTTGATGTGTGGAAGCTTTAGGGTAATTCCCATACGCTTTGCTTCAATCAAATATTCTGTGCGAGCATCTTTATCTTTTTCACTCTTAAGAAGTGAATACATAAACTCAAGTGGGTAGTAATACTTTAGCCACGCCGTCCAAAACGAGAGCGTAGAATAAGCAACCGCATGAGACTTGTTGAATGAGTATCCTGCGTGAGCTTCAAAGTCGTGCCACATTTTTTCAGCAGCAACCCTATCAATCTTCCCACTTGCTCCCCGAACAAACTGCTCTTTGAAGATGTCGAATTCTTTTGCATCTTTCTTCTTTCCAATAATCTTTCTTACTTTATCTGCTTCAGCCATGGTCATGTCACCAAGCTTTACACAAGCAAGCATAACTTGCTCTTGATATAGGATACACCCATATGTCTCTTTTGTGATGTCAGCAAGAATTGAGTTTGGAATGTGCAATTGCTTTTTTCCTTGCTTGATAGCAATATACTCTTTACCAATGGTATTCATAGCACCTGGACGAACCAATGCATTAGAGGCAACAAGTTCATCAAAAGAACTTACCCCCATTTTTACCAAAAGGTTTGTGTATGGAGTTGCTTCACACTGAAATACACCCTTTGTATATCCACTTGAAAGCATCTCGTAAATATTCTTGTCTGCTTTATTAATTGAATTAAGATCAATGGTCTGACCATTACGTTCCTTAATCACTCTAAGAGTTTCATTAATTACTGTAAGAGTTTTAAGACCAAGTGCATCAATCTTAATAAGACCAATGTCAGCTGCTTGTTCCATATCTACCGCTACAACTGGAATGCGTTCTTTAGTGCCAGTTGCTAAACGTGTTTCCATTGGAGCATACTTAAAGATAGGTTCTTTAGATGTAACTACACCTGCAGCGTGAATACCTGTACCACGAATACGACCACGAATTTGATCTCCATAAAGTTCAACCTGTGGATACTTTTCACGGAACCAGCGTGTAGTTGGAGAAGAAACATATTCTTCCCAAGTATCTACCTGCTTAAGAGCCTTGTTAACTTCTTGTAGCGGAATATTTAGTGTACGAGCAACGTCACGAACTACACCCTTATCTTTAAAGGTAAGGAATGTTGCAATAGATGCTACGTTCTTATACTCACTAACAAGATAATCTTTGACTTCATCACGTCTATCATCTTGAATATCAGAGTCAATATCTGGGAAGTCATTACGTTCTGGATTAATAAATCGGAAGAACAATAGATTGTACTCAATAGGGTCAATGTCTGTAATGCCAAGTGCATAACAAACTAATGAACCTGCAGCAGATCCACGACCAGGACCTACCATAATTCCATTATCTTTAGCCCAGTTAAGCATGTTCTGTACAACCAAGAAGTATGCTGCAAAATCTTTTTCCTTGATGATAGCAAGCTCTTCACGAAGTCGCTCTACATATTCATCTTTATCTGAAAGACCCTTGCTCTTTAAACCAGAGATAGCAATTGATTCAAGTTGCTCTGAAGGATTTTCTTCATCAATTGGCAACAGATTTAATCCTTGTGGAAGATTATAGTCTTGTACCTTTTCAGCAATCTCAAGGGTATTCTCAAGCAAGTCATGTCGCTCAATACCTTGTGCTGCCATAGAGTTGTACTGCTCCTCATAAGACTGCAAGTGAATATCAAAATTACGGAATGACATCATACGATCTTCACCATATAGATAGTCAAGTCGCTTCATCATATCTTCAATCTTTAAGGAATCTTCAAACTTAATATCCTTAGCAAACTTAGCATGTGTGTTAAGAATGAGCATGAATTCTTGAATCACCTTTTGATCTACCGTTGCATGGTGACAGTCAGCAGTTGTAATCATCTTCATCTTATGTGTATCTGCTAGTTCAACTAGAGCATGATTAATCTTTGCATCTGTGTGTGGCATAACTTCAACATAGAAGTCATCCTCAAAACGTTCTGCAAACCAACGTAAATGAGACTTTGCAATAGCAAGTTCATCATGCTCAATAGCTTTTGCAATAAGACCTGAAGGACAAGCAGAAGATACAATAAGACCTTCACGATGCTTTTCTAGAACTTCAAAGTCAATACGAGGCTTCTTAAAGAAACCTTCAGTCCATGCAATCTCATTCAAACGATTAAGATTCTCAAGACCTGTTTGATCCTTAGCAACAATTACTAAGTGGTTATAAACTAAATCTAATGGTGTAGTTCTCTCTGCCTTATCACGTCTATCAAATCTATCTGATGCTATGTAGGCTTCAATTCCTAGAATTGGTTTGATGCCGTGCGACTTCATGCTCTTATAGAAATCACGATGTCCAGAAAGCGAACCGTGGTCTGTAATTGCAAGGGCTGGCATATTAATATCTACTGCACGTTCTGCATATTCGTCTGGTGTAGCAACACCGTCCATTAGTGAGTAGTGGGTATGGGTATGAATATTAACCCAGGGTTTCAAAGTATTCTCCATTCAAGTTAAATAAGTGGGGTAAGGATTTGACTCAACTTACCCCACCTACATTTAATTACCAGTCAGCGTTTGCTGAAGTTGCTGGTGAGGTTTCAAGTCCTAGATAAAAGGACTCTTGTTCTGCATATGGCACTTTCTTAAGAGCCATTTCTAATGGGAAAGCTTCTACACTATCCCAGTTAAATGCATCCTTGTCTGGAGCAGAAGGAATGATAATGTAATTTGTTTCTGTTCCCTGACCGTTACGCTTTAGCTTCCAGGTTAGGTTTGAAACACTACCAGTCTCTAGTGCATATTCACGGATTGTACTGAATGGTGACTGCTTACTTACACCCATTGACCAGATAGCAACGTATGGTTCTTCGATGCCATCATCTACAAGCACGTTGCAGTAAAAACGAAGACGTGCTCTCCAACCAGCCTTTGGATCTTTTCTGTGCATTTCTTCTGCCCAGTCACGACCTTCAGAATCCATGGTGTCAACAGCCTTACGTCTGTAATCTTTTGGATTTGTGTGTTCTTTAACAACGATTGCAAGACCACGCTTTTCATCGTAATGTGGTGAATCAGCATCTAGTTCTTCGATAAAACGAATCTTTACTGACTGACCATCTTCTAGCTTTAGCCAACGAACCTTTGGTCCATTGCTTTCGAACTTTGGCTTATCGAGAATAGCCTCGATATCTTTTAGCCCTCTGATTATACTCATATTTTTTCCTTTGTTGTTTTGTTTATTTTAGCATTGCTAAGGTAGTATTGTCAAACTTTTCTATAAATAGCTTTAATTCATCATCATTTAAATCAGATATATCTTTTACTGTATTTGGCAATATTCCTTGTGTTGCGATATGACCAAGAGTTTGGCACAACTTTTGCACCATACCTTGACCTGCTTCATCATTGTCTCCAACAACAATTATGTCGTTGAAGTACTTTCGTAATATTTCCTTTTGTGCATTTGAGACTGTTGCCCCTAGTGTTGCCACTGCATGACCACCAGCTTGTTCAATCTTAATAGCATCAAAAGATGATTCTACTACGAAAACCTTGTTGTATTTCTTTGCTCTAGATATATTAAATAGAGTCTTACTCTTAGGTAATCCAGGGGTATTCTTAAACTCTTTACCCTCAATTGATCTACCCACAAAACCTATGTACATTCCATCTGGACTTGTGATTGGAATAGTAATCATATCTTGTTTATCTGAATAACCTAGCAGATACTTATCCATAGACTCTTTAGTTATTCCACGTCCATTAAAATAGTTTGTTGCACGAGTTGATGCAACTGCTTGTTGATGCAAACGCTTTATTAATTCCTTGTCAAACTCTTGAAACTCTGGTTTCTTATTAAGGATAGTTTCAATAGCATCTGATATATTAGACTCTGTTGCACGTTGTCCAATGAAACGTACCGCTTCAAAATATGTACGCTTGGATATAAACATTACAAGTTCTTCTAAAGTCTTTGTAGTTCTGCAAGAGAAGCAATAGAATGTTCCATTAGTTTTTGAAACCTCTCCTGCTGGAGATCTAAAGTTATTGTGAAAAGGACAGAATACTATAAAGTCACTATCTACTTCACCTGATATATCTAAGCCAGACCCCGTGATACTTCTTTTAATCTGCTCTTCTGTGTAGATAGTACTTCTCTGTTCTTGTCTATTCCATCCAGACATTTAGCTTTTCTCTTTCCTACATAAACGCCATATACTGATAATATGAAATCAAATGTTTTACCGTTATATTTTAGTGTGAAATCAGGGTCAATGTCAAATCTTATTACATATCCCTGATGTTCCATGTCATCTTTTAATATTTTTATGTACTTTTCTTTTAGTCTTATGATGAGCGAATCATCGTATATCGTTCCAGATATATGAAATCTCTTTATTGACTTGTGTGCGTACATACATCAATTTTATCATTAAATTTCCATATCTTTGTAGGTAAATCTACCGTTGTCAAAATCTACTTCTACTAGGAATTCACCTAAATATCCATGACGATTCTTTCTAAATACACACTCTACTACATCACTATTCTGAGCACGACCAAGTGCTAGTACCCAGTCAGCATCATATGCTAATTGCTTAGACCAGGCTACCTGACCTAGAGTTGGCACAGAGTTCATATTTGTAGCATCGTCAGGTGTTGCTGAAGCAATTGCTACAATTGGAACCTGCTCAGATATAGCCAAAACTTTAAGCTCTCTAGAGATATTCTTAATTTTAACAGTCTCATTCTCTGACCCCTGATTATCTTTCATCAACTGAATATAGTCTACAAAGATAATGTCTGGCTTGTACTGATCAATCTTAGACCTTAGTACAGAAGGAGTAACATCTCCTAAGCCATCATTAGAGATAATCTGAAATGAAGACTTGCCTTCAAATTCTTTTGCTGCCCACTTTTCAAACTCTTCTACATCAACTGCACCTGAGCTTAATTTTCTATGTGACCAACGACCTTGACCAATGATTGTGTAAGCACGATTTCTGACTTCTGATTCAGTCATTTCTAATGAAATAATTAAAGGCTTACGACCATTTCTCCAAGCTTGTACTGCTAGGAATAGTGCTAACCATGACTTACCAATTGATGGATAAGCCAATAGAATACCAAACTGCCCTGGAGCAATTCCTGCTGGAAGGTAGTTGTCAAACCCAGCCAGTCCCGTTTTAATACCATGTACACCACGCTCATTCATTTCTCTAATCATATTAAAGTGTGACACTGCATCTTCGATATCAATAAGATCTAGGTCACGAATACTTGAAGTTGCTTTCTTAAGGTCTGATGTTTTAGAAAGCAAAGTATTTAATGCTTCAACCGCCTTACCGTCTTGAAGTTCAGAAGCACTTAAGCGTAGCAACTGACCTAAAGACGAAGAAAGAAAATCAATTCTTAATTCATCTAAATGATACTTTGTAGCACCAATATCTTTTACTGGCTCAAAGTCTCTAAACTTATCTACAACAAGACTCAGTGGTGGAACTGTTTGATTCTCTGCTGAATAATCTTTAATAAAGTTCCAGACATCTTTGTGTGTCCTGAATAATTCATCAGCTCCACCCTGTAGCAACACATGAATTTGCTTGTCATTAAGCACAGCAGATAATGCTTTTGCTTCTAAATTTTCCATTATGACAACCATTCCTTTGATTTCAATAAGCGTTCTTTTCTTAACTTAACATCTTCTGTATAATCATCACGAGCCTCAAGCAACTTCTCTACATTGTTTGCATACCAAGTCCAGTCATGATTTGATGGCTTAACATTAAAGTACCAATCAATTGCAGATAGGCATTCATCCATTCCAAAAGAATCAATGATATCTCTTGCTGCCCACTTTGCAGTATTCCTATTCAAACGAGGCTTAACACCATTCTTGTTTTCATAAGACTTAGCATAGTAACTCATTAAGTCTGTTGATAACTTTGGTGTTGACATTAATCGTGAATTTCTTCTTTAGCTTCTGCTAACTTTTCCATTAGTGATGATTCACAAAATGAGTAAATGCGATCTCGTGCTTCTGAAGCCTTTTCGCCTTCTCTTAGAAAATCTGTACAACCAATATCAATTCGTAGATTCTGGAAGTTACCTAGATTTAGTGTATAACCCAAGCTTACTGTAATGCTTGTTTGATTTGACATTTATTCTCCTATAATGTCTCGTTCCAGACTGGCACATATCTGCCGTCTGAAGTTTGTGTATAAAGTAGGATACCATCTCCAAGACGATAACGCAACTCTTGTTCAGAAATAACACTGCTTGTAATTAAGCCATCATTTCTTGGTCTACCCCTGTGAATTCTTGCTATAGCATCACGAATGACGTATAGATAGTCTTCTGAGTAGTATGATCTTTTTCCACCATATTCTATTTTCCATTCAGGAATTGTTCCAACTGGTGGATCAATAAGTCCTGCATGTATATAACGATACACCTGCATTGGCGTTCTGTCAATAAGTTTTGAAACTTTAGATATTGTATAGGCTCTTTTTCTCATTTTTTTAAAATCAGAATAAAGTATTTGCTTACGTTTTTGATCACGAAAACTCCATACTGTTACAAGATTAAGTGATCTATTAGTGTGAACAACTTCTACCAACTCGTTATTAAAGAAAAATCTACGAGGAGCTGGTCTTACTTTTGATCTGTCAAATTCTTTTTTATCATTAGACAATACTGTATCCAATCGCAGTTACATTAATAACACCTGCAGTTGCATTTGTGTTTGCAAGGTTATATACATCAATTGAAGAGCTTGTTGTGCTTGTTGACTTAATAGTAGAAACGATATTAGAGATATTTGAATTCTCTACCGTCACAGAAATGACAGGAACAAAAGAAAAAGCCATTGCTGAATAATCTACTTGGACATTGATTGCTGAGTTACCAGCTGTGATATTGTATGGGACTCTCTTTGAAAAGATCTTTAGTTGACCTGTTGAGTTTCCACTTGCACCGTTTTCCAAAAGGTAGTAGGTTGCAGTAGTATTATCTTTATTAATTTCATCTACAATAGCATCTACTGTATTAATGATGCTAGAAATGTAGTCAACGTCTAATGGTTGACCTGTACTTGGTTGTCCAATTTTATTCATAGTTTCTCCATTATACTACAAGCATTCATGTTTAGCAACTGTTTGTGCAGAAACAGATAAAGATTTACTTCCATTAGGTAAAATATTAATATTTAATGAAATTGGTGCACTAACAACAACTTCTTCATTACAAAATGGGCATAAAAACTTAATTTCGGTTACATTTTCCATTTTTTCTCCTTCTATATTTTAATTATATAATTTAATAAAATTGTTGGTTGCATATTAGTTAATGATTGAGAACCATTACTACTTGAAGTAACATACCATCTTTCATAAGCCACTGTTCCAGAACCTGCATATTGACCAGAACCAGTTTGAATATCATAAATGTTATAACTTCCTAGTCCATCCATAAGTCCACTACTTGGATTAATGATCATATTAGTGCCAGAATTTAAACCAATTGGAGAAAAATGATAATGTTCATGATTAGATGTTGATACATTTTGCTGACCTCCAGCATTTCCAAGAGTGTTATTCCAGTCTAAACGACCAGCATCTGTTCCACCCATGTTGTCAACACCTGCTGCTGTTCTACCACGAAGGTCTGGAACTGCAAAGTTACTATTATTTGTACCACCATATGCATTACCAATAGAGTTATATAGTGATTGAAATTGAGGACTTGTTACTGCATTTAAAGTTTGACCAAAACAAAACAACCATCCAGCAGGTTGATTTACTCCAGCAAAAGGGGATATCAATCCTGACGGGGTAATTACTCCAGCCTGTTCTCCACTAATCCAAGAGTTACTACTTCTATCATATACATAAGCTTTACTAGACATAATACTATTCTACTATATCTGGAACTTTGGCGAAACAAAAGTTACAACATTATGCTGAGTAATTGGCAATCCTGCTGAATTTGTTATACCTGTTCCTGCTGCATTTAATTTAAAATCATATATTGATTTAACATTAGTTTTTTTAGTTAAAGCAAATACAACAAAAAGTGGTCTAAATATTACTTGACTTGTCAGCATTCCTGGTGGGGCTTCTCTTGTACTAAAAGAAGTTGGATCTGACACATAGGTCCCAGTTGACTTTACTGTTCCTAAAAAAATTGGATAAGTATTATTAAATCCTGTGCCAAGTGAGTTATCTGTATAATATCCATATAAATCGTACTCTGGTCTATCAAGTGTTACACCATCTGCTGGTGTCCAGGAAAAAGTTAACTTGTTCGCATCATTGGTTGGAGTTGTATCAGATAATAAAACTGTTTCCGTTACAGATACTGCTGACATGATTAAGCCAGATGTTGAGCTACCAACCTGGATTGTTTTTGGTGGCAAAGTTAAAGTTTTAACATCTGAAAAAGAAGAAGTTTGGTTTCTATCTTCTGTAACTAAACGGTATCTAACATTATATTTTCCATCAATACTAGATTCTGGCAACTCTTCGGCAGCAATATCTATCTTAGACATTTATTCTCCAAGATCTAACTTAAACTCAATGTAGCTAGAAGTATTTTCCTTTTTAAGAATTGGTGTTCCGTCAGATGTAGACACGACATTGTGAGCAATCATTCCATAAAGAGGGTTAGATCTATTAACAGAGTCAACTCTCATTCCGTCAAGTAATACATAGTAGTCTGCTGCTGGATTAGTACTACCAGTAAAGTTTGCTACATATACCCAAATTTTAATTCCTGTGATATTTGCCCAATTAAATTCTGGATCCTGTCTAATAAAGTCACCAATTCTGGTTGAAACAACAAAATAATTTCTATCTAAATCTGATCCAGGAATGGCATTTGTTGTGTTAGGATCAAAGGTTTTTTCAATTGTTGCATAAGCTCTTTTTTGATCACCTGTACTTGTTTGATTAGAAAACTCAATTTTAAATGCAACATACTCTGGTAAAGTTGTAACAGTATATTGTTTAGGCACAATTGATGCTGCAATTTTAATTAAATCATCTGGACTATTCTGAGACAAGTTTAAAAATATAGATGGATTTTGAATATATGCAGCAGTTTCATCAAACTCTACACCATCATATCCTGAATAAAATCCGTCAACAAGCAGTGACTCTGTTAAGAATCTAGGAACTTCGTTTCTTTCAATTCTAGAACTTGATGCCCAAGCTGCGTTTGCATCTGTAACAAAAGAAATATTGTTAGTAACAGACACAGATCCATCTTGAGATTCAATAGATCCAGAAGTTATTCCAATCAGTGCATCAAAGTAGGTTGCTGGATTTGGATTAACTCTTCTCCATCCTTCTTTAGACAAAAAGATTGCTACCTTTTTACTATCACCTGTAGCGTTTGATTCATCATACCTAGCTGGGAATAATCCAACCTCTGTGATTTTATAACGTTGTTCTGATGGAATTTCTGCTTTAAAAATAAGTTTTAGTTTTTGATCAGATGGATCTCTATAAAATGATTTTGCAATAATAGGAAATCTTTCCATTTCAAAATACAAGTTTTCATTAAGAGCCATTCTTACATAGCAATATGCTGCAAGTGGTGACTCATTAATTGTAACTGCTGTTGGAACCTGAAAGTAAAATCTTGATTTTCCTTCAACTTTTGTAACTGTAAAGCCGTCTGCTGAATTTAAAGAAGTAACTGATAATCCAGAAAGAACAACCTTATCTCCAACAACAATATTAGAAACTTGAGTTGAATCAATTGTGATTCTTACAGTAGTAGAGTTTGAGGCTAATGCAGAAGCAATTTTAAACTTTCTTGGTTCTGCAAGATTAAGATTATCCTTAATTGGATCAACTCCACAGCCAATTGCAATGTAGTTAGCAAAAGACGAGGCTTGACCAATAAGGTACTTGCCAATAATTTGTTTGCCTTTTTCAGTAATCATAAGCTATCCCACTCATTATATCACTACACCCTCATCGAAATCAAAGTTATTTGGTGCTGGAGTAATTTCTGTCTCTACTACAAGATTTTTAGGGACATCATTAAAAAGAATAGTTATTTTACCAGATGAGTCAATTGATACATTATCAATCTTTTCTCCTGTTAAACTTTCTACTCCAGTTACTGGATCTATTTTTGTAGGAATAAAGTCAAATAAATTTATATCATATCTTTCAGTAGATATTAAATCTTCTGAAGCATACAAAGGATTGTATTCTTTCCATAAAGATTGCAAGTTTTTAATTGGATTAAAAAAGGTGTTCTGTCCTTCAATAGTTTTATGATTTGCAAGAATTGATAATTCTATACCGCCAAAATCCCTAACAAATTGATTAAAGATTGATTCAGCATCTTCATATTTAAAGTCTTGTAAGTTAATTACATCAGTAGAAGGTGTTTTAATTTGAGAAGGATAAGACTGCCTTCTAGCAACATCTGGAGTAGCATTAAGTGGGGCTCTTGGAATTGTTCCTCCACCATCTTCAACCTCACTACTTGGAGTTGGAATTACAGGCTTTGAAGCATTTCCAGTTCTGTATGCAAGGTATGCAGAAGCTCCTGTCCCTACTTCATTAACGCCTCTAGTTTTATACGCAGCTACGCCTGTATTTTTATCTCTTGTCTGTGCCTTAATTTCTTTTTTAATTGCAGACAATTCTTTTTTAGTTACGTTTCCGTCTTTTTTTGCAGCCTTTTGCAAATCTTTAATAAATTTTTCCTCAGTTTTACTTATACCTTTATTGTCTTTTGCTGCTGCATTAACTGCTTTTGCAAGAGTAGCTGCTTCTTTATCTTTTTTCTTCTTTGCCATTATGCCTCCACCAAATTAAGTACCATGTTAGGACCATCTGGATCTCTTCTATAATCAATTCCAAAAACTATAAATTTCTTTGATGGATCTATTTGTACGACATCTTCACGTTCTTTAGAATAAGACTCTCTGGTCTCTTTAAACTTTACATCAAGTGTGACTACATCGCCAAGTGATAGGTTTGGCATTGCAAATACTTGCAAGGCTACACGGAGCTTTGGATTAACAGTTTTATTAATTACCCAATCTAAAATAGATGATGCCATGTCATAGTTTTGAATGTACTCACTATCTATTGTAAATGATTTAACTCCATGCTTTTCTCTACTCTTTAAAATGTTTTGATAATACTTAGTCTTAACTGCAGTATTTTGATTAACATAGTCATCAATGTCTAATTCTTTTGTACTAGTATTAGTAAATGTAATACCAAGAATTCTTAGCCAGTTGCTAGTTGTTTCATCAAGAACTACTGGACCATCTGTAATATTAAATATTAAGAATTCTGCACCATAAGCATTAGCATAATAGTTAGAAGTAATGTAAACTTTTTGACCATTCTTGATTGGATAAATTTTTGACTTTAATGCAGGGAATGCCTGGTCAAATCTAATATTGAAATATGCACACTCTCTTGCTATAGCACCAAACTCTTCAAAATATACAGAGTATTTAGGGAATGTTTGAGTGCTAATGCCTCTCATAGTTTCTTGTAGGAAAGGAGTAATGGTGTAATTTTTTACATCAAGAGGGCTTCCACTTGTATTGTACCCACCAATAATTCTGCTAAATTCTGATTCAACAGGGATATTTGTTTCTGTTTCATTTTTAGAAATTTGATAGAAGTTTTCAAAAATGCAAGAAGAGGTTCCTCTTGTAAACATTACGCTGTTTGTTTTTTTAAGATAGTTAACACCTTCTGATATTAACTTTGGATGAAGCTTTGACATTGGTTCTGGGTCAAGCACACTTCCAACTAATTTATTATTGACATATAAGTCAAATCTTGGACTGTTTATATCTCCTGAAAATTCAATTGCTAAATCATATACCGTTGGATTTTCCTGATTTAGTGCTCTAGAAGAACCAATCATTGTTCCATTGTCTACAAGGATGTTTGCTTTGCCACCCCAAAGTTTTACTGGAACATTTTGTACTGATTGTGATGCATAAAGAACTTTAGGAGACTTAATCCCAAATCTTGAAATTGTCCAATTGTTAAATACTGCTCCAGTTCCAGGTGCTACATCTCCAACAATTGCCCCGTATGTTGAATCTATGTCAACTGTAATTAGTGTACCTGCTACTGCTGTTACTTTGCCAAATAGGGATGATTTATTTTCTACACCTCGTAATCTAATAATATCGTCTGGCAATAAATTATGATCTTCTTTATTAACAACAAGCTCTAATCCATTTTGATACTTAACTTCAATAGCTGTTCTTGAAGAAACATTGTTATAGACGTATCCGTTAAAAATTGAACTAGTATATACTAAATTAAACTTTGTTGTTGTAAAAGAACTATTTCCAGGCTTAGTAATTGTGTATTTATATTTTTGATATCCTACACTACCAGTATCATTATCATAAATTGCTGATGCAACTGTATATGTTCCATTCCAGAATGAAAAATTAATAGGAGATGTATCTCCTGTAGGAGTAGCGTCTATTAAATCTGTTAGCTGTATGCTTTGACCTGCCGAAATCTGTGTTCCAAATAGCCAGAATGTTAAAGTTGATATGCCAGAAGCAACTTCTGATTTGGCTGTAAATATTTTAGCTCTTTCAGATACTGTTCCTGGAACAAGCTTATAGAACGCAACATTATGTGTTGCTCTATAGGAGTAGTAGTCTCTATAATCAAGCCTGTTATTGTTTGTTTGATCTAATGTTTCACGAGGCAATGGTTCTCCATCATCTGTAAACTTAGAAAGATCTGAAGAAGATAGGGCTGTGATTTCAAAGAAGTATCCAGTCTGTCTACCATCTGTTCCACCTTCAGTATCTGTGTCAACAAATACTCCAAGACCCCCACCTGATCCAGAAATTACAAGAGGTCTATCTGAAATAGTGCCACCAGTATTAGAAACAATGTTAATGTTTTGGAAATAATCTAATCCTCCAGAATTTACTTGATAGTTTTGTCCTGTACCTTGAATTTCTCCAAACACTCTCATTCTAGTTCCAAAGATATTAGATATTGTATTTGGAATGGCTTCAGAGTTTTTAATCTTTGCGTAAGAAATAAAGTCTCTTGGATTCTCTCCCCATTTTGGTCCAGTAATAATTAATGAAGATGTCTGAACCTTATTTAATCTTTCAAGTGAGTCCATTTTTCCAATCTCAGAAAAATATTTTTGTGCAAACATGTTTGAAGTTGCTCCAAAGATTTTTGGAACTTCAGAAGGCTTAGTTGCAAGTCCAGTTACATTTAAGTTAACAACATCAGTTGAAAGACCAGAATCAAATAGTTCTTTATTTTCTTCTGAAGTTAAATATGCTAGTGGATATGCATATTGAGAGTACAAATACTCGCTATGCATTTTAATTGATCCTGAATTAGATGGTACTTGCCATCTAGCTCTAAGACCTGCAAAGTGATTTTGAATTCTTGTATTAAAGTATCCACGACCATGTGACTTTACATCGCCATTAATGATTACTCCATTAGCATCATAAAATGGTTCTGCATAAATTTGAATTGCTCCAGTTGGAAACATTCTAGCATTGAATGCAAGCTTACCAAAATATCTTTGATACTCTTCGTTACTTCTAATCATAACGTTTTCTGTTACAGTTCCTACACCTTCTTTTACATATGTAATTGTAAATTCAACTGCATCATATTTAATTACTTCTGTACCAAGATAGAAAAAGCCATTGTATCTAGCAATATAATAAATGTTCTCTCCAACGTCAAGGATGTTATTTACAATTTGACCATTAACTACCTTTGGAACATTGGATAAAAGATTTGCCTGTAAAGCCATTGCTGACATAGAATATCCTTGTTGAGATCTTCCTTCTCCATTAACAGACTTCATTCCCTCAGTTCCTGCAGATTGCCATAAAAGAACTGGTTTATAAACATATTGCTTTGCAAAATCAATGTTAGATGCTTGTGCTAAATTTCTAGCATACCTTTGAATATATCTTTCATTATATTTAATTACACCATCATTAAATACAACACTCTCTGCAGAAGCAATAGAAGTTATGTTGGCTTTTTTATCTCCAGAATCTGTTGATAGTAAGACGGTATCAATTTCTCTATTTTCTGGACTTAAATAATCTTTTGACATAACAATAAGATTATTATCTTCATTAAAAAACATACAAGACTGAGAAGCAACAGCAATTTTTTCTAGAATCTGTGCAACATTTAGATCTGCAGACATAAAGAAGTAAGGAATTTTAAAATCATTTTCTTCATTAAATCCAACAAATGAGTAATTTGTAAATCCAATGCTGTCAAGAAGTACTGCTATTGCATATGTCATTGTTGTATTACTTAAAAGAAGGTCTGGACCTTTTTCATTTTCTAATCTAAACATTAAGTCACGAAGAGTAATTGTTAAATCAGTATCTGGTGTATTTTCTGAAGGAAAAGATTCTGCATACAAAGACTTGATTGGAACTTTTACTGGCTCTTTTCCAGGAATGGAAATGTTTTCAAAAATTAAAAATCTTGCATTTGGTCTTAGATATTTAGAGATGACGCTTCCCTTTTTTGTTTCTTTGTTAAAAGAATTAAAAGAAGAAAAAGCCATGTCCCCATTAAATAAAGAAATTGTTCCAGTATCTGCAGTAATAGTTCCCACTGGAAGACCAGAGCCTGGATCACTAATCTTTTTGCTTACACTATAAGACTTTACACTTTCTGTAAGGTCTGCATCTAATCTTGGAGTAATTTCAATTAAATCAAAAGGCTTTCCTGGATTTTCCATAGACTCAACAACGACTCTTAATCCATCAATATAAATAAACTCTAGATAATTTACTTCTGATCCATTATCAGAGATTGCATACTCTGGATTAACTATTTTGTTTACATATACTTTAGACGATTCATCATTTTCTAAAATAGAAAAGCCATATTTAGGTGTAGAGCTTACCCATTCTTGTCCATTCCATGTAAACAATTCATTAGTTAGTTTATTTAAATAAGATGAACCAACAGCGTTACCATCTTCTACTGGGTCCACTGAAACAAAATCTAAAAAATTAAAAGAGTCTTCAAAACCAACTGGTGGGAGAATTCCATAGTAAAGTTCAACGTATCCGTCATGACTGACAATTTTTGAACCATCTCTTCTTAAAGAATTTTGATCAAAGGATGCTGCATCAATCCATCTTTTTGAAAATCCATTATCATATAAATATTGAATTTTCCATCTTAAAGGAATCTGAGAGTTTGATCTATCTACTAATGGGTCAGAGATTCTGCTTGAGCCATCTGAAGAAAATGTATTTACTACTGTTGTGTCTGCAGAACCTATTCCTGTTTGCATTTTTACAACAATTCTATTTGTTGGAACTGCTTCTGCATAAGTGACAAATGGAGCAGCATTTTCAATTAAGTACCCTCTACCATTTGTAGATTCAATGTTTGAAGAAATGCCAGTAAAGGTATTTGTTGCTGAATCCTTTTTAAATGAAGTCCAATACTTAAATTTATCATTCTTAGAAGCCATATAGAATCTTGGTCTATTTACTGATCTAAAATTATCAAGGTACTGATTGCTATTTAAATAAATGGCTTTGTTAATTCCTGAACGTGGTCTAAATTGCTTAAAACATTGATCAAGTGTATAGTAAAGACCAATTTTCTTATCATTATTAGTTAATCCAATTGGCTCAGTTTGTTTGTCAGTTGCATTTATTTCTTGAAGAATAGTATTATTTTCATAAAATACTTTTGAAAATGAAGAATATGTATCAGCTATCTGAAAATATGAGGAAGCTGGTTTAGATGGCTCATACCTGTAGCAACCATAGTTTTCAATATTGTCATAAAGAGACATATTTAACTCAAGAATTACTTTTGATTCTGTAGATACCGTGGAAGAAGTCTCTAAATAATTCTTAACATCTGTATTAGGAAACATTATACCTCCTCTAAACTTAAGGAAATATTCCAAAAGTCGTGGGTGGTCTGACCTCTTTTTACCACTGAGTAGGAAAAATCTGAAAACATTACTGGTAGCATTCTATCATAGAACTGTGAGGCAGTTTTTACTGTTGTTCCACTGTCTGATAAAACTAGGTCATAAGCTAGGAGAACGTAAAACATTCCCTCGTGGTTATTATACCAATCTAGAATATCTGCTCCACCTGCTCCTCCATCAGCCGTAAACATCAATCCTCTGGCTGTCTCACTGTAAGATTCATAAGACCTAGATGGAAGCATGTCCCAAGAAACGGTAAGGGTATCCTTGTCTGCAATATGATAGGATCTCATTCTTCCATTGATCATACGCTCTCTTTTTTCAATTCTTGTTTTTGATACATCTAGTCCTGATCTATTGTGATCAGACAAGACTAAGTAATTAGTTAGTTCATCATCATAAATATTCCAGTAGCCATCTTCATCTTGAACTGGTTCAACATCAGTGAATACAATGAGCTGTGGTAAGCTAAATTTTTTCTTACCTGCAAGGGTAGCCATTAGTAGTTGTAACTCCTGATTGTTTGATTAACTGCACTAGCAATATCCTGTGGAGAAGCATTGCTATTGCTTACGTTGATACTAATATTATACACTGGAGCACTAGTAGAGTTATACACATTTGATGTAGAACTTGCAGATATTCCTGAAGCTCCTACCGCTGAAAGTCCTGATACATTGAATGTTGCTTGTCTTAGTCCATCAATAATAGATTGTGTTAAGGCATTAAGAGAGTCTGACTGAAGAGAAACATTGAATGCATCTTTGGCAGCATTAAGTGCTGAAAGCTGTGCTGAAGCACCTGCAAGAATTTGCTGATCATATCCTGCTTGATCAAGACTCTTGTAGTAGTTAGCCTTTGTGCCCTTATCTCCAAGAACTGCATCTGCTGCTGCAAAAATATCAGCATTGGCTGCTGCCTGACTACTTGTTACTAGACCTCCACCAGGACCTTGAACAACAATTGCAGACTTTGTAATATCTCTAAGAAGTTCCATCTTCTTCACGGCACGGTCAATAGCACTAGTAACTTCGTTATAGGCATCAACCTGATCTTGAATACCCTCAAGAACTCTTTCTTCGTTATAAATTTGATCTTGTAAAGATAGATTTAAATCATCAATCAATCTGTTTTGTTCTTCGTAAGCAAAAGTTGCTGCATCTCTTTGTGACTCAAGTGCATCCTTTTGGTTTTGCATTATAAAGTTAGTTTGTTCTGCCTGTGCTGCTTGAGCAGCCTTAACTGCAGCAGCTAAATCTCCACCAGAAAGTGCTTCTGCAAGAGATGTTTGTGCTTGTCTTTGACGATTCATATAGTCTTGAATCTTAGAAACTTGCTCAAGAGCCTTAGATTGATTTTCATAAGACTTATTTATTTGATCAATCTTTCTCTTATTAAGTTCCTGAATTCTATTATTTGCAGAAATTTCTTTATTAAGAGCCTTAATTTTCTTTTCATGAGGAATTTTCTTTTCTTCAAGATTTAAAAGGTTAAGTTCAATCTTTTTTCTAATTGCATCAAGAGATTCTTGAGATGTAATGTTTCCAACATTTAGTGATGCTCCTGGCAAATTGATAATTAACTGACCATTTGTGTTTAAAAGTCCAGCAGACTTTAAATTAGCATTTAAGTTATTTGAAAAATTCTTTGTGTAAGATGCATCAATTTCTGCTTCTTCAAGTTTAATCTTTGCTTGAACTGCATTCCACTCTTTTTGACGTTTTTGAACCCAAGTATCTTTCTTCTTCTTTCCTCCACCGCCACCTGAAGTTGAACTATCATCAGCAGTATCTCCTCCAGTTGGACCAGTTGCTCCACCTTTTGATGGAGTATATTTTAGATAAGCTTTTGCTCTTTCCATAATTCTTGCAGGGGTAATCAATCCCTCTCTCAAGGTTGCATTTCCTGCACCAAGTTCTGCTGCTGCAAGTGCATAAGCAGCACCTTCAGTTATTACTCCGTCAAGTAGGAATTGCTTTCTTACAGAATCTGGCATATTATTTAGGGCAGTCATGTATTGATCAAGCTTACTAATGTCAATATTGTCTTCAGTCATTCTGGCTATGACATCAAGCCTCATTTCTTTATTCTTATCCCCTGGGAAATATCCCTCAATTCCTGCCATTAATTCAAGGAACTGGTCTCCAGATAAGCCAGATGTTTGGAATGCCATAGAAGCCTTTAAAGATAGTTCAGGATCATTTGCAAATTTACCAAAGAACTCTTTTAGTCTTTCTTTAATTTGATCTGGAAGATTTGAAGCATCAATTCTAATTTGAACAATTTCAGACTGTGCTGATGCAAAATCTTCTGCCATTCCTCCAGTTGGATCTGCTTGATTTAATAAATCATATTGTTGCATAAGTGTATCTTGCAAAGTTCTAGAAGTTTGAGCAATTTCTTCTTGCTTAAGTCTATAGTCCTCTAAAGACATAGTTGTAGTTTCATATTCATAATTTAAAGATTCTAAAGCCAGCTGGTTTAATTCTGCAGATCTTGAAACAATTGTTGAAACAGAAGTTACCTTTGCAAGAACAGAGTTATACTTACTTGCTGCAACAGTAGCTTGTTCCCAATCTCCTTGAACTCCTCCACCTGAACCAGCAAAGAAATCTACGGCTGAACTTCCAGAGCCTCCTGATTGCTGTAAGGCTTCCATGTTTGCAGAAGCTTGAGGACTAAAACTAGCAGATAAAGATTCTGCAAGAACTTTTCCAGTTTTAGACCATCCACTAGAATTTTGAATGTCTGTAGCAAATTTTTGTGCAATAGCAGCTTGTCTCATTCCAAGTTGTTGACCACCAATTCCAGAGCCAGACTTCACTCCTTGAATAGCTACATTTCCTTCTTGAATAAGCTTTCTTTGCTCCATCATTAAGTTATTTATTTCATTAGTTGCTACTGGAGCAATAGCTCTTCTAGTAAGCATAGAAGATTCTGCTCCAGGACCTCTACTCTTAATTTCAGCAACAATGTCTAAAGGAATTCTTGGATCTTTTAATAGATCTTTCTTAGTTTTACCATCGTCATAAACCATTTCAATTAGTTCTGCTCTAATTTCTTGAATCAAAGACATGTCTCCTACTGCAGTTGCAATAGCTTCAGTATAAGAATTTATATCTTCTGGAGTCATATTAAAGTTAATAGCCATTCCTAGCAAGTCATTTGCTGCAACGTTTGCTGTATTTCCTCTAGCCTGTGCACTGTTATAAGAAGACAATGTTGATTGCATTTCTGGACCTGTCAATGCTTGGAAGAATATAGTAGCCTGTTCGCTAGTAAGATTTCTTTGAGCTCTTCTGTTTTGCATACTTTCTGCACCAGTTGCCTTAGCAAATTCTGACATTGCTTTAGCAGAACCATATGCTGCTTCTGATTGTTTTTCTGCTGCATCTCTCATTGAATCTGTTGCTGCTTTTACCATTGCGTTATGTGCCATATATGCAGCAGCAGCTCCGCCAACAGCCAACATCAATAGACCCATTGGGCTTGTGAGCAATGGTAGAGCCATTGACACCATTGTAATCATAGAAGACATCTTAAGAAGTTTTTGACCCATTTCTCCAACTTCTCCACCCATCATAGACATACCAATTGCAACTGAATCTACCGCAAAAGATCCAGCCATTAATCTGCCATTTAAAGTCTTAAATCCTTCCATTGAAGTTTTTCTTGCTTTTGTTTCTCCATCAATAGCCTGAGTTTGTCTTGTTGTTGCCTCAAGAGAATCTTGATCAATTTTCATTTTTCTTAATGCAAAGCCAGCTAGTCTATTTCCTATGCCCTTTTTACCTGATTGTTGAGCACCATATTGAGCATCAATTGCTGCTTGAGCTGATTGTGGATTTGCAGGTAAGGATCCAATCATTGCAGAAGATCTTTTATCTGTTATCTTAAATGTTTCTTCAACCATTTCTCCTGAAGCTCTAGCTGCTTGAGAAGAAGATCTATCAATACCTTTAGCATATCCTAAAGCCCAATCATCTCCAAGACTTGCTGAACGTTCTGCAGGACTAGCACTCTTTTGTGCTTTTGCAGTTTCTTCAGCCAATGCATCTACATTACTCTTAGCAGCCTTTCTAAGACTTAGCTGCTTTTCTAGATTAGCTTTTGACTCTGGCGTTTGACTAAAATGTTCTTGAGAAGTAGCTGCTAAATATGCTGGGTCAGATGGCTTTGACTTTTTGCTAATCATAAATCTTGGAATTCCAAGAAGACCAGTCATTCCGCTTCCACCAAAAATTGATCCAGCTGCTTGTCTAACCCTACTCATTGATTGGAAATTTCCAGGAGTTGAAGCCCCTGCTGCTAATTTATTATTTGGAATGGCTTGTGATAGTGCTACTGCATCATCAGCCTTCTTAATGTCTAGTCCAAGATTTCTTGCATAAGTTTGAGCCTCAATTAAATCTTGTTGAAGCGATGGCATAATTCTTTCTGCCGTCTGTGTAAATTGTGATACTGCTCCACCTGCACTCTGCATATCTGAATTAAACTTTTCAATCAATGGCTTAAAGGTAGTTGTTGCATCTGCTCCTGAATTTACTGCTTGAGTTGCTGCTTGGATTGCTGCAGTGTTTGCTTTTTCCCAAGCTTGAATTTCTTTATTTATTGCAGCAACAGATACTCCAGATTGCTTTGCAATTTCTTTAGCATAAATACTAGCAATATCTGCTGTATTGCTTGGATCAATATTTAAAAGACCTTCTAAGCCACCAGTATTAGATACGTTAGACTTGTACCCTCTCATTACAGTAATTCCAGACTTTCCAATTCTTCCTGAGTTTCCAGAACCTGCTCTACCGTCTGCATATCCAGGAATCTGACCAGAAATCATTGCAGTAATAAGTGGACCATACTTCTTTGCCATATCTGATGGAATAACTGCTTCTCCAGGAGAAAGCATTGCTGGGACTTTATCTCCCTTACCAGATCCAGGTACTGAGACTACACCATTTGCGTACCCCTTAACTCCAGTTGGTTTACCCTGAGTTGCTCCAAGGAATCCCATTCCTCCTCTAGCACCAGATAGTGTTTGAGCATATGCAGATGCAAGACTTAATACTGCATCTCTTTGAACTAGCAAACTTTGAGTTACTCTTCCTTCTGCAGCAGCTAGTGACTCAGCAGCTGCGATGCCTTGAAGTTGTGCCTCTGTAAGCATTTGACTTCCACCTGCAACAGAAGCATATTGACCAGTCATCTTTAAGAAACCATTACGAAGTAGGTTCATAAACTTTAAGAAGTTACCAATACCGTTTGCAAGTAAGCCAACGGTCATAAGTAGTACTGGACCAACACCTGCAACAACAGCAGTAATTGTTGCAATAATTCTCTTAACTCCCTCATCAAGACCGTTGAATGCTTCTAAAGCTCTTGTTCCAAATTCAATAACTGGAGTTACAACCTGTAAAAATATTTTTCCAATTGGAGCAATGGCTGCTTTGATATCTTCAATTGCTTTAACAAATCTAGTAGATGTTGCATCTTCTACGGCTTTTAATTCTCGATTAGCAATATATGCAAGTTCAATTGCAGAACTAGTTGCAAGCTCCATTGCTTTGTTAGCCTGTGAACCATCTTTAACAATATTATTAAATAGTGCTCCAAGACGTGCGTACTGATACTTACCAAAAAGCTTTTCAAGTACCTGCTGCTTTTGAAAGTCTGAGAGTGTTTGAAGTGCTGATCCAAAAGCTTTTACTGTGCCCATCAAATCTCCTTGATTGGCATCAACAATTGCTTGAATATTAATTCCTAATCCGCCAAGCATGTCTTTAGCAGCTCGTGATGGATTAATTAAAGATGCAAGACCAGACTTTAATGCGTTAGCACCTTGTTCAGCACTAATGCCACCTTCTTCCATTGCTGCAAGAAATACTGCTAGGTCCTGAACATCTCCACCAAGACCTTTAATAACTGGTGCTACTCTAGGAATTGCTGCAGTTAAATCTTCAAGAGAAACTACCGTTTGGTTTTCAACTGCGTTAAGAAAGTTAATTGTTCCAGCCAGATCTTTGCTAGAAATTGCAAAAGCATTTTGCAAAGAAATAGTAGTTTTCATTGCTGTTTGCTGATCAAGATTTCCAAGGGTTGCTAGTCTATTAGTTTGAACTATAGCTTCATTAAGTTTTGCACCTTGATAACCTGCTGCTGCTAAATCTGCAGCAAGACTAATTGTATCTTTTACAGCAAGACCATATTTTGTATAAGATGAAGCAAGATCTTCTACACTTTTTAAGGCTCTATCTGTCTCAGCACTAGTTGTAAATAGATCTCCATAAACTCTTCTAAACTTAATAGCTGCCTCTTCAAGCTCCATAAAAGTTTTTCCAGCTACTGCTCCAAATGCAGCAAGGGGTAATGTAAAACCAACCATAAGCTGTCTACCAGCCCACTGTGTATTTTTACCAAAGTTAATAAGTTCAGTAGAACCCTTTTTTACTAAGTCATTAAAGATTTGTTGGCGTTGTCCTACCATCGCCATTTGTGTACTATATTTGCTAAAGTCTAGATTGTTTGGTGTAATGGCAATTGTTCTCATCATTCCCTGAGCATCTTTGCCTAGCTGAATGTATTGAGTTTGTAAAGACTTTACACGTCTTTCAGCCAAATTGTTGACTGTACGCATTTCTTTGTCAAATGCCTTGCCAAAAGTGCGTGTAGCACCCATGCCATATTTAAAGTACTCTCCCATAGAGAGTTTGTTTTTATCTAAAGCAGTAGCAAATTGAGACGTAGTGTCTGCCATAGTTCTGAAAGTAGCACTCCACTGCTTACTTGCATTAATATTGCTTAGAAGATCTTTTTCAAAATCTCTTTGAGCTTTGGCTGCTGTACCTGAAGACTTAGCTATACCCCTGGTAAATTGTTGAATCTGTCCCTGTAGGGCACGAAGTTGAGCAGTGGCTTGATCAGTGTCAACTTGGACACCAATCACTGCATTTACATCATCAGCCACTACGCTTCCTCATAATCAAGACCTAAGCCAATACCAAAACCTGCTGAAGCTGCATTTCGTCCTCTTAGTGACAAAATATCATCAGGGTTTTCTGTACCAGCAAATGCTTTAGCCTTAATTCTTTCCCAAGGGTCTGCTTCATCTTCTTCAGATCCCTTTAAATCTACACCTTGTAACGCAGCTTGGAACTGCATTTGGCGTTCTTCCTTTTTACGGATCGTTGATAGGATCTCTGTCAATTCCTGGATAGATAAATTCTCTTCCATTTCGTCATAGTCCTTCCACATTCCCAAAAGAAATACTTCCGATTCAAGCGGCAGTAGGTCTAATTCTGACCAGCTAGAGCCGCTGCCGCTAGAAGATTTGGGTCGTTAAGTTTAATTCCAGAAGCAACTTCAATTACCTTGTATACCGTTGGCATATCAATGGCTTCTTCAAGTGCCTCTACATCTGATAGTTCTGGTTTGTACTGCTTCATTGCAATTGCTACACACTCAAGTAGTACTGTCATTGATGCATCATTATCAGCTGCTACATCATTGATTTTTTCAAAGTGCTTCATAAATTCACGAAGCAGTGAAATCTTTAAAGGCTTAAGCATGACTGTTGAGTCATCTAACAATGTTACTTCTACCTTTTCATAAACGGACGTTGCCATTTATTCCTCCTATGTTATTCTGTAATTATAGCATAAATAGAAAAAAGACCCAACCGAAGTTGAGTCTTTTTCCCTATATTTAATTATATAATTACCATGTGTAAGATACTGACTTCTTACGGTCAACAATCTTTCCATATGATCCGTTACCTGCTGGTAACAAACGGAACGAAACTTCAAACATAGTTGCTTCATCACGCTTTGCGGATACTGTAACGCTGTCAATTGACAGTGCACGGTAAGCAGCATAGATACGCTCAATGCTATCTCCAGCAGCACAGTCACCTGTACCTGGACCAACCGCAACGATTGCTCGTTCAACAGGGCATTCGCCTAGAGCACCTGAATTAATTTCAAGTACTTCATTGACTGATGCACTGCCTGGGGTGTGATCTCCATCTTGGGAAGCGATTGCTACCATAAGATTTTCTAGAGTTGACTCTGCAAACGTTGTATTTAGGTTAACCTGCATACCCTGCTTGTAAAGTTTTGCAACGTCAAGAAGCTGATCTACCTGTACTTCACCGAAGTCTGGTTGGAACTGAATCTCAAGACCGTTCATTGTGTAACCAATGTTGAATACATCCTCAAATGAAGTAAGGGTATCAACATATGCTGTACCATCATTTGCACCTGGGGCTGTTTCGCCTACTGCTGCTACAAGCTTTGTTGGGTCTTCTTCAACGCCGTCTGGAGCAAAATATACTCCAGCTGGTGATGTTGAACCATCCCAAAGCTCTGCTACTTCAGTAGCTGTGTAATACTCAAGAGGACCACGGTTAGACACAAATACTTGTGCTGCACCAATGATAATCTTCTTAGAATCTCCACGCTTAATTGCCATACTTATTCACCTCTTCTATTAAAGAATTTTGACGGTGTTTCCTCATATCTATTATACTATGGGATTTAATCGTTACCGTCATTGATTATTTTAGTAGGATGATATTCATACTCTACTACTAGGGATGCCACATAATTTTGTTTATTCGTATTTGGCTTTGTTTCTTCATTTGTAAAGTTAATTTGAAAACACTTTACGCACTCAATAAATGTTTGGAAATCAGGGTTGATTGGGCAATAGTGCTCATTAATATCTTTACCTGCGTCATCTCCACGATTTAATAGATTAATTATAAGTTCTCTTAGACCAATAACGTCTTGTACGTCTCCCTTGATCTGATACATTAGCTGCTCTTTACGCATAGGGTAGAAAGGTCCTGGATTGATTCTAAGCAATGAATCGTAGACAATGTATGGTTTACCCTTCCATTTTGCATCAGCCCCTGTAGCATCATAGATAGGATAAATAGGAATAACTCCATTGTACTGAGAAACAAAGTCTGGGTGCTCTTCAGTAATATAATTCCACACATAGCTATTAATAGCTAATGCAGGGTATGTGTTTTCTGCACCCCAATTATACGCCAATTCTCTCACCACCTGGAACCTTAGCTACTGTTCTTTTTGCAGCCTTGTATCCATTATTATACCCTCCAGAGCGTACTGCTCGCTTGAACTCTCTGTTCTTCTTTAATTCTTTCCAAAACCCAACGGAAGTTAAAACTGATTGACTAAATACTACATCAAAGTATTCTTTAGTTGTTCTTTCAAAAGAACCTTGTACATAATTTCCACCAGGGTTTGCTACATATACTGGAGCACTTGTAAAAACTTCTTGTCCATTATCATAAAATCTAAGCACACTTCCAGATCTTGGAGTAATGATAACATCCTGACCACTCTCCATTACTGTTGCCTTATTATAGAATGGCTCATTAGAGCCTGGTTGAACACTTGTAGATTGTCTTAGTGCTCCAGCAATGATTCTTTTTTTACCTTTTTCTTTAACTGTAAAATTAAATAGTCTTCCTGCTTTGTTTCCTGCCATTCCCCATTCATAAATGTGATGAAGCATTTCTGGATTCATTGAAGCCATTGTATCTAAGTAGGATTCTAAAGATCCTTTTGCAATGTTTGCAAGCTTTTCTGCCAGTACTGATTCTGATGCTTTTAATCCATCAACATATCCAAGGGTGTACTTTTGTGTATCTGTTAAAACTTTTATAAATTGCGAGGTATCAAACTTTATCATTCAACACCACAAGCGTCCTGATTATCTGATCTAGCTAACATAATCTTATAGTGATCAATTTTGTCAAAGGCATCAAATACGGGTGCAATTCCAGTTACTTCATAAACTGTTCCTACTACTTTGCCTTCTAAAACATTTTCAGAAAACAATACGTCTCCAGCTTTATTTCTAATATTAGATACTAGAATTTCAGTAATTGGATAAGGCAAGTCATTTGTTCTTTTAGTGATGTCTACTGGTGTTCTAAAGATTAAGATATCTTCATATTTCATAAATACGTCTGGCGTTAATTGCTTAGAATTTGTTAAAGAACTAACTGCTACCACAGAACACATTACATCTTTGTCATAAACCCATTCTCTATCTACCGCTCCAAAAGCGTTCTGGTCTAGTACTGAATAATAAATACTTGCAAAAGCATTGTATAAAGTGCTATCAAGGCATCTTGGCATTATAGCACCCCTGGATTTAGATTTACCTTCTTGTACTTTGAAAGAATTCTATCTACCATAGAATTTCCAGTTCCAGTAAAAGCAGCATCTACATATTGCAAAGAGTATCCATCTGTTCTGATGTTATTAATGTATCTTTCAATGTGTCTTGTATTGCCACAAACCATATCTTCAATTAAATATAATGTTGCATCTTGAATGTCATTTGGTACAAATGCCCAGCCAAATTGACCCTGTACTTCATAATCATTGTTTAATCCAAAAATTGAGTTCTGCCAACGAGTATTCCATACGGTCTTGTATTCTTTTCTATCTCCTTGATTTTCTAACACAATGCTAGTTTTATCATTTGAAATAGTATAAACATCTTTTGGATCTTCATCTTCATAATTCCAAAGCTGTTCTGTATTTTCTTTTAAGTTCATTAAGAAAACAATTCTTTCGTTTACTGGAAGATAATCTAAGCCTCCACCAATGATTGTTTTAGTTTTTGTAGTAATACTAAATCCACCAGTCATATCATCAATAATGGTACGAGCTGCTCTTTCAAACTCTACCGCCTGATCTACTGGTATATTAAATTTTACTGCAACTTGCTGTGGATCTACATACGCTCTTACAAGTGTTACATAGTCTGCCCAAGAGTTTTCATAGTCTTGTGGGTCAGCGGTAGGAAATACTTTAATTAAGCATGTATCATTAATGTTTAATGGAAAAGAGACTATAAGCGTACCGTTGGCATCTGTGTCTTCATCAGTGGTAGAGATTAGATCTCCTTCAACACCAATGTATTGGATTGTATAGTTCTCACTATCAATCAAATCACTGACTTCAAATACGTTTGTGGAACGCTTATAGTCTACTAATATTTCCATAAATTAATTGCTGAAGTGATCAGCAACCTCCTTTGGTGTTGCAACTCTGGCATACTTGCCATTGTTTAGTGCAACCCACTTATCTGCTAGATCCTTATCAAGAACATGATATCCTGCAGCAAACTTTCCTAGAATTGCTGAAGAAACATTCTTCTTGAATAATACTGCAACAGTACCCTGCTCTTTTGGAGCTGGTGCTGGAGCTTCTTCTTTCTTAGCTTCCTCTACTGGGGCTTCTACTTCTGCTGGTTCTTCTGCAGGTGCTGGTGCTACTTCTTCAAGTGCATTTGCAATTGCATCAACGATATCAGCTTTTCTTGCTCCAGACTCTAGTTCGATACCATTGGCATCTGCAACTTCTTTAAGTTCTGCTACTGTTAGTTCATTAAGGTTGGTTTCCATAAAATTACCTCCAAATCTGTTTTTTAATTATACCATTTATAACACAAGAGAGGGACAGGGCTAAGATGCCCTGCCCCACTCTACGTTTTAGATGCGTTTAGGCATCTGCTGCAGCATCTGCGAATGTTACTGCGTTTGGTTCCTCAAGTTGTACACCAAAACGGACGAATACTGTGTATTCCATTGTGTCCTTCTTTGGCTTGAACTCACGGTGTACAGTGACATCTCTTTGGAAGCCCCATACACGGTTTTCTGGGAATGTTAACGAGATGTAACCTTCTGGCATTAAAGGAACTTCCACAAGTGGAATTCCTAGAACACGGTAGGATACAGCTGGTCCCATTACTCCTGGAACACGTCCGTCAATTACGTCACCAACGATACGCTCTACAACAGCACCTGAACCCATTTGTCCAAGACTATTTAGGATAGATGCAACAACATCTGTACCTGCGTAGAACTTCATGTTGGCACGAGCTGCACGGAACTTACGAGGCATTGCATTGATAAGACCCTGCAAATCCTCTACTGTCCAAGCGTCACCAGTTGCCTTAGTAACTGTGTATTCAGTTCCATCGGATTCCTTGGCTACAAAGCCTTCAAGAATCTTTAGGAAATTATCTGAACCTGAACCTACACCATTAATAGCGAGGTCCTCTAGATCTGACGCAAAAGTACGAGTCATTGTGCGGACCAAGTGGTCTTCCAATGCTGCACCTTCGATATTGTCTTCTAGCGATTCGGTTGCTACTTCCCAGTCAAGACGGATCTTGGTGGTCTTTAGTTCAACCTTGGTAAATGCTACATCAGCATTTGTATATGTTGCATCAGCCTGAGCTGCTGCACGGAGAACTCTTTCTCCAACGTGAAGCTTTTCAAGCTCCATCGTATTGGCTCGCATGGTGACTCTACGTCCGTCCTTTGCAAGGACTGTATTATCCCATACATATTCGATAAATTGTCGTGACTGTTCTGGACTTAGGATACCAGCATCAGATGTATAACCATCTACGCTAGGTGTACCTGGAGTACCAAGAATACCTTCTGCGGGATCTGTGACACCACCAACCCCACCAGAAACAACAGCTCCTGTGGCTGCAGCCTTAATAATTTCTTCTGCCATCGCTTTTCACCTCCTGTTTTATTTTTAGATCAGCGATTATAGGTCAGCGGATTTGAGGAAACGACCGCCCCATACTGATTCTTTTTTGTTGTTATTTTTTTGTAACTGTACGATCCCGCCGAGATCGCCAGACTTGCGGACAGCAGTATCTGCTTCTACAGCATCTACTCGCTTTCCAAACTCATCAAAGTTGCCCTTTACGGATGCAACTTCATTGTTAACAGTTTCAACTGACTTTGCAAGTTCGGAAACCTGCTCAGAAACTGCCTTTACAACTGCAGCCAGTTCGCTTAATGCATTAACAACAGAGGTATCAATAACCTCTTCTGCCTTTGCCAAGTCAGCGTCTGTGCTTTCTTCTACTGCAGGAGTAATTGCTTCTTCAGCTGGAACTTCGTCAGACTTTTCAATTGCTTCTTCTGCTTCTTCTGTTTCCTCTACAGATTCTGCAGGAGCTTCGGCTACTTCTTCAGTAGCTTCTTCAGCAACATCTTCTGAACCTTCAGACTTTTCAATAGTCTCTTCAACTACTGTATCTTCTAAGATTTCATCTGCCATATTGTTCAACTCCTTATTTTCGTTTTCTTCAGCAATTGACTTGGCTATTCCACTATCAACTACTGTATCATTATCTCTTTTGAATAATGAAATCAATGATTTAATCATATCTGCCTTCTCTACATCGTTTGACTCAACAAACCCAACGTTCTTCATCTCGTTTTCACAAGCAGCACAGTTGGATGCTTCATCTTTTGTAAGTCTAATAATGTCATCAGATTCACACCAGAGAACATTTTCTAGTTCTCCCTTTGTTAGATCTTGTTGAGCATTATCGAACTTTTGGATTGTAACAAAGTTTGCCAAGCCATTTGCAGGATTATCTACAAGAGATAATTCGTGAAGGTCATAGTCTTTGATTACTCTTACTGTTTTATCCATGGATCCGTCATAAACACTTTCTGAATCGTTAACGCTACCCCCGATTGAAAACCCTGTTAGAGTTCCATCGAGAACTTTTTCCCAAGTGTCTTGAGCACCCTTTGATACATAAGCACTAACGAATACTCCATTATAGCTCTTACCAGTTTTTCTGTCAAAGAATTTATCAGACTTGAATGAAACAACTTTACCAACGGCAATTGGCTGATGCATCTCACGGATATTTCCACGAAAACGCTCAAATGCTTTTACACTTGCTTCTGATGGGACAATATCTCCCTGCTTGTCAACATTATCTAATGTTGCAAAACCAGAGACGATTCTACGTTCTTTGTCAACTTTTGCAATTGCCATAGAAAAGCGTACATCGTCACCTTCAGATTGCCAATAGGCTTTAGAAAGTTCACTCATCGCATTACTATTATACACGTTGTTTTAACAAATTGTTATTAATTTGTTGTCCTACCCTCACCTTGAGCATTTCTTCCAGAATCTGTAGAAGTAGAATCTGTTGCATCGTTAGTTCTTTGCTGATCTCTTCTTCTATTTCCTGTGGCTTGAGCAGTTTGTTCTGCTCTTTGTCCAGCAGTCATTACTACTGGATTATTGCCATTTGCCATCATTGGAAGACCTAGACGAGGACGGATATCATTAGGAACAATAACCTGTGTTCTCAAATATCTTTCGTCAATTTGACTTTGAGTATTTTCATCTGTCAAACTTAGTTCATTAAGTTTAAATTCAAGAACGTCTGTCTTTTCTTTAATAATTTTATTGATTACTTTTTCAAGACTACGTTGAGCTGGTCTTGCTACCTGCTCTTTAAATGTTCTATCTGCTGCAAGTGCAGAAGCAATATTCTGACCACCTGCTCCACCAACTTTTGATAAAGGAGTTGAGTGTGCTGTTAAGATATCATCTCTGTTTGATTTGTGATATTTGTCAAACGATCCTTCTTGGATACCGCTTTCAATTGGCTCCATGTTAAACTCAACTTTGCCATCTGGACCGTCAGACGGTAGTGGAATGTAAAGAGTTCTATGGTTTTGCCCACGAAGACCAGACTGCAAGAATCTAAACAATCTGTCTTCAGAATTCTCATCAAGCTTTGCACCCTTTACAGTAACAATGTATCTTGGAACAGCCTTATTTTCAAAGTAGTCAACATTGTATTTTGCTGCAAGATCATTTCCAACAACTGCAGTGGCTGCAGATACAACATCAGGAACACCATAATAAGTATTACGAGGAGAGTATTTCTTTAGGTGAATGATTTCATTTGGGCGACCATCGCTAGATACTGGATTATAGTTTCTGGTATCTTGGAAGTTCTTAAAGAATACTACCTTTTGATTTACAATCTGTAAGTATCCATCACGAAGTCTGCGAACACGCATTGTTGTTGCAGGAATATGTCCAACATAACCAATCTCACCATTTACTGTGCGACCAATTTCAAGGTATCCATTTCCTGTAGCTTCGTAGTCTGTCCACATCTTTTCCAGAGTGTGTGTAAAAGTATCTTCATCATTTAGATCTTCTAAATAATCACGCAAGGAAGCCTTAAGTCTTTCAATCTTTCTTTGTGCACGTCTAAGAGCTGAATCATCTTCCTTATCGTCTAGCATCTCAAGTGCGGTATTTGTCATTTTAAAATCATAACCAAGACCAACAATGTTTGATACCTTGGCATTTACTGCTGCGTGATTAGCAAAAGAATTGTCATAAAAGAATGATAGTTCTACTAAGTTATAAGGTGGAGTGATTACATCAAAAAGACCGTATCCTGTTACATATTCTGAATCTGGAAATAACTGCTTTGAACCAGTATCTTCTTGTCCTTGATATGCCTTTGCAATTCTAGCAATCTTACGCTTAAAGTTTGCATCAATACCGTCATAAGTTTTAATAACATCTGCTTTTTCCATAAAGACATCTTCTGCAACTGCAGTTGGTCTTGTATAAGCCTTATCTGATTTTGCACTAATATAATTAGTCATGCTGTCTTGCTCCTCTTTCAGCATCCATCCAAGCACCAATATCTGTTTCGCTTGGAATATAGCCTTCCATTAATCTTTGCTTTTGTTCTGAATACTCTTCTTCAGAAACTCTACGGCTACCTGCCATAAAGTGTGGACCACCTGATGGTAGTTCAAAATACTTTGCTGCTTTTTGTAACTTAGACATCGCTTCTAGGTCATGCTTGCGACCAGGAATGTTCATAACATTTCCATCTGAGTCTTTAAAAATAGTTCCGTTATCCAATTTCCATACATATAACCCATAATTTTGGTTACGATCTAACACTGTTAGCTTTGATTTACCTTGATCCATGTCACCAATTGTACCATATTAGACTGGATACTTCAATATATTTGACCAGTTAATGTCAGTAAAGATAGATACAGATGTTTCATCTGTCAAATTAATTGCATCTTTTGCAATTGTATCTTCTGAATAAATAATGTTATTTGAAGTTAATGCGTTATAGTATCTTTTAACATCTAAGAATTCAGATGCACCAGATGTTAAGAATAGTACACTACTCCAATCTGACACAACGCCTGTGTCTGGATAGTTTGGATACTTCCAACTTCTCCAATCTTTATAAGCTGTATAGTCTTCATTATAAAGAACTTGATTCCACGTTCTAATTAAACTAATATCTTGTGCTTGTTTTCCAAGCTCATGAAAAGATATATTGTTTACAGATAGCATGTTTCCAACAAATAAATAACTTTCATTTGCATAAGAAGGGTATGTTCCAATAAATACAATTCCAATATGTGACCATTCCATTGGAGAAAGAATTGGATTATTTACTTTCTTACCGTTTTGATAAAAGGATATAAAGTCGTACTGTGTATTTTGATCATCTACCGCTTTAAATTTCCATCTAGTTTTTCCTGGTGCTCCATCAGCATTAAATTGTTTAGCAACCTCTTCTAATACTAAATTAATCTTTAAAGATTCATTATCATCTGTAAGAACAATTTCTCCAACTTTAATATGCTTAATTTCTGAACCATTTAAAATTTTCACAAATGCATTTGTATTTTCTGGATAATAATCATTAATGTTTGCAAAAAGTGTTAGACCAGTTAATTTTAATAAAGAATTAGATCTGTCAACAGGAAATTGTAATCCATTTTGATTTTTATTATAAATATAAAAATCTTGACCTGCTTCTGGAATAAATGCTTCTTGATTTAAATAAGACTTGTTAACTGTTTCATAAACACTAAATCCAGAATTCTTAGCATTAAATAAGTATTGATCATAGAACATGCTAACTGTGCTATTTGAAATTTGTGGAACAGTTAAGTCTGTTCCTCTTTTTGAAGTAACATAAATAGGATTACCAAATCTTGTACCAATTTCAAACTTTTCAAAAGCTGTATTTTTATTTGGAAGTGTAGATATTTGCAAATACTTTACAACTGCTGGTTCAAGATTTATTCCAAGATAGGTTTGAAGTTCAAATGATATCTTTAGGTAATGTACTCCCTCTTCAAAATAGTCTGGAAGATGAATTAAATTATCATTAAAAATACTGTACTCTGTGTTGATATCAAAATCATCTCCGTTAAGAACATTATAAACAATATCTTTGTTTTCTGGAATGTAATTTGGATTACCATAGTTTTCAGAATCAACTATTGATATCTTTGCTTTAATATTATTAGAGTCATATCTATCTAAATAAGACTCTTTATCTATTAATTCTGTTAAAGAAGAATCATAGTATTGCTCAACTAAATTTTCTGCATTAAAATTAATTTGAATAGAACCAGTATCATAATACTCTTCTCCATCTGATCCTTGCATTTTTTTATGAAAGCTTGAAGCAGGAATGTATGTTTCCCAAAGACCAACACTTGCAACATCTAAATCAAAAAATCTATTAGAGCTTGCCACGCTAAACGTTGGCTTAATTGTATAGTTGCAAATTGTTGGCTCAAATAAAGCTAGGTTAGTTGATGCATAAGTAGTCATTAATGATGGATCAATGTTTCCATCTTGATCAAAAACTGAAGATTCAATCTTTGCTGTATAAATATTGTTGTTAAATCCTACTGCAAATATTTTGCCAGAGAACTGTGATCCTTCCTGCTTTCCAAACAGTGACAAAGAAAGCTCTGACCTATTAGAGAAAAATTGACTTAATGTATTTTTTAATGTTGGTATTGATTCAATAATGTTTTCAATATTATAAAAAATTCTTTGTCTTACGCTTGTTTCTGGAACAAGAGTATCTATAACTGTTGTTTCTCCAGTCTTGTTGTTATAGAAAGATAAAGTTATAACATCATCTATACTTCTTGCTTCTAGATATGCTCCTGCACTATTACTTAAATTAAACAAGATAAAGTTATTTTCATTTGAAGAAAATAAATTTATGTCAAACATAATTGAATTAATTTTGTTTTCAAGAAAATTGAAATTATTAAACTTTAGATAACTGTAAAGCTCAGAGTACTTAATGTTAGCGTTATACTTTGAGTATTGTTTTTCTGAAGAATTAAAAGTTGTTTTAAAATAAGAAACTGGATCAAATAATGTTAGAGCAGAATCAATAACTGCTACATCTAGCATGTCACCTTTATATTGCTCTATAGTAGGAATAAAGGATGTATCTATACCGCTAGAATTTTTCTTAGAAACAAAAACTAACTCTGGAAGCTTGTACTGTGGAAAAGAAAGATGCCTATCTTTTGTTAGTAATAAATTAGAAAAGAATCCTGATTCCCACTTTGAAGAATCTGGAAAACTAATTGTATTGTAATAGGAAGATTTTGAAAAATCTGAAGTAATTGCATTTCCATAGTATGATTGAGCAAGAGTCTCAAGAGACTGTGTTCCTTGACCATAAACAAATCTTCTTTTTGTAATAACATCATTTACCTTATATGGATATATTGACAAACAAGAAACCTTTAATTTTTCTAGCTTGTTTGCAAAGAATCCAATAAAGTCTCTTCCATCTAAATCAACTAGGTCAGAGTCCTCGTAAGGAATTGACAAGACTTCTTCTCCATTAATAAACAAAGAGTGACTAGTTTTATCATATGCCCATTGAACAAGCATTGGTCTATCTATCATTCCAACATAGTGTGACTTTAACTTATTTCCAACTTTTAGATAAACGTTGTTTGACCCAACATAAACTCCAGAGCTTAAACCTGAAATTGAATTGTCTAGTGGTCCAAAAACCTTAATAATTTTATCTGAAAGATTTGGAGCATTGTCTGCTAAGTCTAATTCCTTTTGTGCCTGAATCCAAAACTCTGCTGTAAAGGATGATCCATTTCCAGACTCATGCATAAATGATTTTCCTGGATAAATGGCTGAAGCCTTATCAGAAATAACTGTGGGTGGATTATGAATAGTAAGGGCTGATTCTGAACCAATAACAATTGGTAATCTTGAATTAGAACAAAGTGGGGTAGAGGTAATTATATTTGTTGGATTATGAATTAATAAATATCCATAATCTTCATCGTTATTATAAGTTTCAGATTTAATGTATCCAAAATTTGTAGCTTGGCTGCCAAGGTAAGAGGAGAGTACTGGAGAAGATGTAGCTGATAAAATAACCTCTCCAGGACCATCTGTTAATCCAATATCTGCAAACTTAGCAATATCAAAATCGTTTACAAAAACATTGTATTCCTCTCCTGATAACAGTGCTGATGGACCAGTTAGTTCTACAAAGAATCCAAAGTAGTAAGTTTTTGATTGATCTTTAACTATTGTAGCCTCTAAATCAGTTTGTGGAGAATACCAATCAAAGTATTTAGCTTGATCAACATTTATCTTTTTTTCAGAAATTGCCCTATATTTAAACTCTGATCCAACAGCTATACGCTCTGCTAAGAATGCTCCAAAGGTTAGAGAAACTACGTTACTATTTTCTGGAAGAATACTTCCATTCCTCAAATTAACTAAAGCTGACAAACTGATATTTTTGTTTGCACTAAGACCTGCACCATTTAAAGTAAAAGATTTAACAATTCTTCCAATTTTCTTTTTTCTTGTTCCAGTTTCAGCAATTATATCTATTTCCATTAATGAATAAGGACTTGATTCATATGGTCCAGAAATTTCATCATAAACAATAGTTCCAGGAAACCAATTTTGTTGTGGAACGATTGGAACAAATGATGTGCTTGCATGTGGAGTTCCTGTCCAAGTACCTCCTGTAGATCCATCAAAATATCCATTATAAAATACTAACTTATTGGATGTAAGAATTGCTCCATCTATAGAAATTGATTGTCCTCCTGAAGTAAAAGATGTAGCGTTCCTAATTCTAATTCTTACAGTTGTTTGACCTGCAGGTACTGTAAATGTTCCACCAAGTCTTATCCAAGATCCTCTTGGTAGGTTTGATGAATAAAGAGTTTGAGTTGTCCCATTTGTAAATACCGCAACAGCTTGTACAGTAGAATTAACTTGATTTCCTGTAGATAGTCTAACGCTTACAGAAAAATTATAACTTTCTCCTGCAGTGACATTGATAGCACTATTTTCTACATACTGACCTGAGCCAGTTGATGTGGTTGAAGCAAAAAGATATCTTGATCCAAATATAGGAGTAGAAGTTGACGTGGAAAGGCTCATGCTTGAACCTGTCCATCCAGTAGAATTAAGTTCAAAGGATGGGTTTGTAATTAAGTTTGTTAATGTTTCAGTGGTGTCATTAAAATCTTCATAGGTTCCATCTTCTTGCTGTTCTGCATAAATTGGAATGCTTGCACCAGTTGCGTAATTTCTGTCAATTGACAAGTAGTGGAAGTTATCGTCTAGAGTCCATGAAGCAATGGGATGCTCTGAAAATATATTAGAAATATATTGATTTGAAAGATTATTTTTCATGGGACCTCAATGTCTATTTTAACACAAAAAGGGGGCAGATAAATAAATACCTACCCCCAATTTTTGCATATTATTTCTTAACTACTGATGCATTTTCAATTTTAATATCGCATGTATCAGTTGTGCAATATCTTTCTCCAATTGCTTCTTGTACATTACCTTCATACAGGCAAGAAAGATCTACTGGCTTTAGTCTGCCAACATAGCTTTCATATTCTTCCTGTGTGATAGATGTATAAGGCATCTGTGGATAAGTTTTATTGCCCATTGGTAAGAAGGATACCGTCTTCAATTGTCCATCGTACATATGAAGTACAGTTCCAACATGCTTTGACTCTTCTTCAACATCAAATGATACCGTTACAGAAACTGAGTTATCTGACCAGTAACGCTGTGCTGTTGAAGCTAGAGCAATCTTTTCAAAGATAGTTACATCTTTTTCGCTTCTCTTTGCAGGTGCATGAACAGGGAAGTATGCCACTGCAGTATTATTTGGATCTGTTGCAGATGGTTCAACTGTATACCCTGCATCAAGCAACATAATAACCATTGGGTCATTCATTCCAAAACGAATGGTACGCATGAAGTATTCTCCACCTGGAGACCAGTGAACACCTGGAGATTCTCCTGCTAAGATAGATACGGTTCCTGATGGCTTAATAGTTGTAGTCTTAATTGACTCACGAATACCTAGCCATTCTGAGTAAGTCTTGTCATACTTTTGAACGGTATTATATCCATCATCCATCCACTGACGTAATACTGGAAGTCCATTATTATCAGCAAAGTTAGCAATACCAGAAATGGATGTACCAATTCTACGGTTACGCTGCATTACTGCATTTGTTGGAGCCCAGTGTGTTGGAAGAAGAGTAACTGTTTTAGCATACAAGAATGCGAACTTTAAAGTACGCTTGAAGTCTTCTAGGTCATCATGTCTGTTAATGTACGTCTCAACAAGCGTACACATCTCTGATGACTCAAGAGACTGCTCTGCACAAGGATTATAACCTGCTGCTCTCCAGTCCTTATTATTAATCGGATCTGCTAAACGACCATACTTTCTTGTAGTATCCATCCAGATAACTCCTGGCTCACCATTAAGAGCAATTCCATCAACAATGTGGGATAGATCTGCTCCTACATGAGCTTCTACTGAGTTATTTGACATCCAAGCCCATCCTGGGTTTTCTGCATCAAAAGAGTTGCGTTCTGGGAACTTCTCTGGGTTCTTTAAATTAATAAAGTCTGGATCATCTAAACGACCTAGAAGTAGTTCAGCAGAACGTCTTACATTTCCTGCTACAACACATACACCAATCATATTACCAATATCAGCAACGTCTACTCTTGTTAGCTTTTCTCCTTCTCTACAGCATAGAATCTTTTCTACACCTTCAAGTAGTTTCTTTAGTGGCTCTGGTCCAGATGCTGTACCGCCAAATGTAGCAATTGTTGCACCTGCTGGTCTAATCAAAGAATAGTCAAACAACTGCTTCTTTTGATTTGGGCGAAGGTAAGAGTTAATGACCTTTTCTAATGATTCTGCCCATCCCTCACGAGTGTCTGGGATAACATAGGTTTCTTCGCCTTCTGGCATGTAGAGTGTGAAGTCTTTGTCAGCACCCTTATCATCGAAGCCTACCCCAACTCCAAGCATTAGTGCTTCCATAAAGAACGAGAATGGTCTTCCTGGATTTGTCTTTGTCATTTCAGATGTTGAAATAAAAGCACAGTTCTGCAATCCAGCAGAGTTCTTCTGCTCATTTACAAGAGGTGTTCCCATCATCCAAAGACCTCTACCTGGAGGGGACCACTTCAATTGGAACATACGTTCAAACGCTTCTTGTGCAGAAGTCTGAGCTTTCATGTCATTCCATGGAAGTCTGCTGTTCTTACAAAAATCTTTTTGAATAGAATACATGCCTTCAATTACACGTCTACAAACATCAGTCCAGGTTTCCTTTTTGCCATCCTCCTTAATACGAGAATATGTACGAAGAAAAGTAATTTCTCCAAGGGAATTCTCACCAGCATCCTTAAACCCAAAGGGTGAAGGTAGTGAGTTAAAACGATCTACGAAATCGTCAGATAACTTAAATGTAAAAATTTCAGACACAAAAATCGGTCCTTCCTGATAAAATAGAATTTGTAAAGCGTAGATACCATTCTACCAAACTATTAAGGAGAAGTAAAATGGATCATCCAGAAAGAGTGGAAATTTCCAACATTAAAAAGTTACATCTTTATTACAAGATGGTAGAGCTTGGTATTGCTCCTGCTTTCAAATGCAGTTCTTTTGTTGATCATGGCTCAATGAGAATTGAGGTAGATGAAACATTGAACGTCTTCCTGGTCTGTGATTCTTGCGATACAAAATCTGAGGTAGGTATTAAATACCTCGATATTGTTAATCAATATATTGATGCCTTTGAGGAATCTCTATTTGATATTAGTGTGGCACTTTCTGATTTAGAAAGTTAAAGTTTCATTATATACATCAAAGCATAGAACAATGGTCTATCAGTTGTATGTGTATGGTTTCCTGGTTGAGAAGATGTGCTTCCGCCATTTGTATTAAAGCCTCCAGTGTGAGAATGACTAATTCCAGCTACACTAGTTCCAGGATTTACAGGATTTACATAATGACCATGAGATCCATCGCTACTAGTATTAAAGCTATGACCATGTGCAGACGAAGCAACATTTGCTAAGTCTCCAGTTCCAGATCTACGAGAAATATTATTTCCTGATGATCCAGTTGATCCATTGTGGTCATGACTTCCTGCTGCTGCTGCACTATGATCATGATAAGTATTATGACCATGCTCTGTATATGCAGTATTTGTAGTGTATCCTCCAGATACCCCATTTGTATTGTGACCATGATCTCCAGCAGCTCCAGTTCCATAGCTGCCACCTGGAGTCCTAACATTAAATGTTGATCCTGCACCAATAATAAATCTATCTCTTAGGTCTGGTAAAGTATTTGAATTTCCAAGAAGTGCATATAATTGTGGATATTCAATTTGATCAAAAGTTGATCCATTACAAATAGCCCATCCAGTTGGAGCAGTTGATCCAGAATACATAACAACCATTCCTGGCATTGGAATATATCCCGATTCAATTTGTAAGCCTCCCACTGTTAATGTTCCATCAACATTTACATTGTTATTAAAATCTTGATTTCCACTTACAGACCCTGTAATTGTTGGATTAGAAATTGTTGGACTTGAAATTGTTGGACTTGAAATTGTTGGAGAATTTACTGTAGCACCTGATGCATTTACAGTTCCAGTCAAAGTTGTTGTACCTGAAATTGTAGCAGTAGACAAAGTTTTATTTGTCAATGTCTGTGAAGAGTCTGTTCCAACAATTGTAGTTGTTGCTGAAGGAAGATTTAAAGTAATTGATTCTGTATTAGTTACAGCAAATTTAATGTTATTAATAGATTGTGTACCCTGCAAAATAAACTTTGATGCAGGAATTGATAGGTCGGTAGTTCCATCTAACTTATTATCAACTACAGATATATCTGATCCAATAGAGTTAAATACTGTTTGAACACCATCAACAAAATCAGCAAAAGCAACAGCAATATCTGCGGTATCAGTTAAGTCTGGTTGATAGTCATTACCGCCTGATGAATCACTTGGAAAGGTATAATTCTTAGTTGCCATATTATTTCTATTATAGCATTAATTACTTTTTGTCAGATTTTTCTTTATCTTTTAGGGAAGCGATTTCTGCATCTTTTGTTTGAAGTGCCTCTGTTGCCTGTGCCTTTAATACAGCAAGCTGTGTTTCATACTGACTGGTAAGTTGACCAATTCTATTTTGTAATTCTTGAACAATTAGTTCTAAAGTGTTTGACATTATACTCCTTATGTATGAAATTATTATACACTAATCTTTTTGATAAAGTCAACCCAGTTATTAATTATATTATCCCAAGAGTATACTTCATTTGCTTTTTTGCTTTGAATTAAAGGATTGAAGCTACCACTAGATATTTCACGAATGCCCCTTTGAATTTCACCTGCTAATATCTCTGCCTGAATATTTAAATCTTCAACAAATGGGTATATGTTTGTTAGTCCAATCCCTGTTTCTGGAAGAACAGTAAAGCTATTAGTTATACAATAAAGACCAGCACACATGGACTCTATTAAAGATATACAAGAAGTCTCTCTCCATGTTGAGGGGTAAGCAAACATATGGCACTCATTCATAAAGCTTCTTATCTCTTTATTAGAAACCCTGCCGTGCAAAAATACCCTTGAATCTTTAAGACACATTTCTTTTATCTTATCTTGAAATTCTATTTTCCAGTCAACGGTCTTTGTATTTAAATCTCCAAACACATGTAGCTCAATGTCTTTGTAAGACTCTAGCAGGGTCATAGCCTGAAGAAGAACGTCTAGTCCTCTGTATGGCTCAGAATGAAATATTAACTTGATCTTGTTTGTATCTTTATTTAAGTTGACTTTAATTGGTTCAATTGCATTATAAATAACATTGCATTTTGCTTGATCAATATTTGGATATCGCTCAACAAATCTTTGATACTGGTAATAAGAGACAAAAACAATCTGTGCAACTAGTGGGTCTTGTAACCAGCTTATGTCTCCTTCAAACTCTCCAAGGTGAACCCAGGCAATGTTTTTCCCATCTGATCTAAGATTAATTTCTCCTGGAGCAATTATCCAATTCCAGTCTAATGCTTCTGGTGCTAACGGAATTAACTTATCTTGTAAAGATAGAGCCATTAATTCTGTGCCACCAATCCAAGATTGGTCTATGTTAAATATTGTTTTTCCCAATTTAAAAAACTTCCTATTAAATTAATTTTAGAGGTATGAGAAAGATTAACTGTCTTATCTAAATAAACATTAAAGCCTAAGTCTTTAATTTTTTTACAAGCTACATAATCTTCAGAATACATCTGACCATTGTCTACAGTGACCTCAAATACGTTTTTACACATACTTCTGTCATCCTCATAGCTCTCATTTGTATTCCATAGGGCATCAATAACTTTTCTGGACATTTTTAAGAATCCAAAACCAATGCCATCAACTTCTATAACATCTCCCTTAATTAAATTAGATATCTTTGCAACATAAAGTTCTTTGATTGTTTTTCTTCTATATGTTGCACCAACAACATCTAGGTTGCTTTTGACTAATTTTAAAAGATCTTCTGGCTTCCACTCAATATCTGAATCAATCCAAACTACACAATCATAGTCTTTGTGGTAAGCATTAAAAAATAATTTATTTCTAGCACTCTGAACAATTGCTTCTCCATTAATATAAATGTGATCTAGGTGATATCCATTGTCACTTAAAAGCATTACTGACTTTGCTAAACTAGATGAATACTCTATAGAAACAGAACCATCATAAGATGGGGTAAGTATAGCTACCCTTTTCATTATTGTCCCTCAATAAAAGAAATCTCGTGTTTGTGCCAAGCATCAATCATTCTATAAAAATCTTCAAAAGTTCCAAAGTTAAATATTTTGTCTTTTACAAAAGGTATTAAAAATGCACTTCTAACTGTTATGTTTTCTTTTTCTAAATCTATGATATCTCCAAATGGATGAAGGGCAACGCCAAAAATTATACTAACTCCGCCATCATAAACATCTTCTGGATAAATATATTTATTTGGTCTACCAGTTCTTTCTTGCATCATTTCATAAGTTTTTGCAAGCTTTCTAATATAATCATTAAGCTTTTCTGCGTCTAACATTATTCATAAGACTTTCTTTGCCAAAGCTCATTTTTGTACCAACCAGTAATTTTATTTCTTGGTCTTCCACTCCACCCCTGAGTTTGACTTAAATCAATTAATTCTTTTTTCCAATCTTCTCTTTTAAATGGAAGCAATTGCAAGATTGGGGTCCCAGCTTCAATAATTCCAGAAAATCCCTTTTTAACAGCAAAAGGAATTCCTCCAGATCCTATTCCTTTATCTGCATCTACTATTCCACTTGTTGATATAAAAGGCAGGTCCAATCTATTAAATGGATGAGACACTAAAACGCTATATCCTTTGGGAGTCTGAAAAGAATATTTGATTTCCCAAGCCTGAGAAAATGGAGTGTAACCATTTGCTGTTGGTACTGAATCTGCAATAGACTGTCCTCTTGCACTTAATGGAGGCATATCGCTTGTCCATTTCATAGTAAAATTATCTTCATCTTCCCATTCAACTAAAATATCACAATGAAGTTTAATTATGTACCCAGATGTTAAACTATCTAAAAATGGCATACAAGATTTTACACTCATATTTGCACCACCATTTTCATCAATATTTAACTTATTTCCAGTTGAATATCTAGACAAATCTTTGTACCATTTAGGAATAAGTTCTTTTGCAGGAACAGGCTCAGGACACAAATTTAAAATACTTGATGTTTCTCCCCATACTTGAAATGCTTTTTTATTTAATTTCATTTCCAGACCTTCTTTGTTCTAAAAAATGTTTTATATCTATTTTGAATTTTTCTTTTTGCATGTTGCCAAACCAATCTCTCTAGTTCTTCATTTGCTTCTAAAATATTGTGAGACCATTCTTCACGCTTAAATGGAATCATTTGAATGATTGGAACATCATACCCTATAACTCCTTCAAAGTCTTTTTTAATAAAGAAAGGAAAGTTTACTGGAGAAGGGTGCTTATCAGTATCAACAATAGCTGGGACACAATAAAAAGGCAAGTCATCTCTCATAGCTGGTGTCATAAATATAGTTGAATATCCTGGAGGAGTTCTAACTATCCAAGGATTGATAAATTTTAATGCAAAACCAGAATAGTACTCATCTGGAACCATAAATTTATCAAATTGCTCTTTTGAATGGGATTCAATTAGACTTATACCATCAATTGACCAAGAAGAATGTGGTGCTCCAAACTCGTCTTTTTGAATTAATATTTCTGCTGGTGCTTTAATAACATACCCAGCAGTCATTATATCAAAGACTGGCATACAGGCTTTTATTGTTCTAGCAGTTGTACCGCTTTTAGAATCAATAATCATTCTATCACCAATGTTTAGATTTTGATCTTTATACCATTTAGGTAAAACTGTAGAAGCTAAAACTGGGGCATCAAATATTTTTGAATATCCATTTTTAGCTGCTACAAATTCTATAACGGGATGCTTAGCTTTAGCCATTAAATTGCCATTCTTCTGCTTGTTTAATCAGCTTTTCTTTTTCAAGTCTTTCTGCTTCTTCTTTTGCCAAAGCTTCGTTCTTGATATACATAGCTGAAGATATTGTTTGCATAAGTCTAACATAGGCAATTGTCTTTGTCAAATGGTTTACTGAACCCTTTTCTAAATTGTCTAGTTCTTCTTCTAAAGATTCTTTTAGTCCAGTTCTTACATCTTCAATTAAATCTGGTAGATTATTTTTTGAAAGACTGCAAAAATAGTTAAACTTTTCATAACTAGAAATATCAATAAACTCTGTATCTGATACTGCAAAAAGAATTTTATCTTCTACAAATATTTTTTTATACGCCATTTTTCCTCCTATCTTTTATATTTTTATATAAAACATTGCTGTTACATATTCTGGTACTGATGAAACATTTGTTGCTGTAGTAGAAATAGAAACTGTATGATTATGACTAGTTCCACTTGCAGTATACATATTACCATCTGCATAGTGGTCATGATAGCTTGTTGCATAATATGTTACTGCTGGGACATAGCCACTATGAGAGTGATATCTTCCTGCAGCAGACTGGTTTCCATCAACTTTTCCAACTGGCTGATTTACTGGCTGGTTTGAGCTACCGAAATAAAATCCACCTGCACTATGATTATGCCCTTCATATACTCCATTTGCAAATGCTGACCAATAATGACCATGATCAAATGTTGAATTTCCTGCAGTGCTTGTTGCAGGGATTGAGTCAGTATGGCTATGAGAGCTTGTTCCTCCAGTTGCGTTTAATGCTTGAGAGTTTTTCATTGCTAAAAATTTAACAAAATTGTTTAATGTTGGAACATTGAATGTTGTAGTGGAAGATGGCTGATCTGTTATTCCAGCAGAGTATGCTGTACCACCATAAATATTACTAATTATTTTGTGCAGATTTCTATATGTATAAGTATTTAAAGATCTTCCATCACAAGGAACAATGCCAAGATCGTCTATGTTTGAAATAAAAGAGTTGTGACCATAAGAAACTATTGATCCAACTGGTATAAAGGCACTGATATTTGTATCAATATCATATCCAGAATCTGTTAATAGGTCATTATTTGACATAATTATATTATATCCTAACTAATACTTTATAAAGTAGTTAATCACAAAGCTGGGTGGATTAAATACAGATGCCGTTGATGTTGTAGCAGTAAAAGATCCTGTATGACCATGTACCTGACTTGAATCCTGAATTCTTGTATCCATGTCATGACCATGACCGTTTCCATATGGTCCAGCCTGGTTTCCCCCAGAATTAACTGAATGATAATGACCTGCTCCAGATGCTCCACCAGAAGAGAATCCAGTTTTATTTGCATTTAATGGGTTATTATCTGTTCCGCCACCGCCACCACTTCCTGATCCACCGTGTTCTATATTGCTACCATTGCTATAGTTATTTGTTGGATGACTATGAGATACAGACTTATCTGCTAAATTATAGTTTGCAGAAGTAGAGTGAGTGTGAGAACTAGAAGCTCCATAAATTCCGCTACCACTTGTTTTTTGAATAAGATACTTAGAAGAAATATTTGGCAATCTAAAATTTCCAGAAGTCTCTGTTCCTAAGTTATATGTTGTTCCTATTGAGTCATAAAGCTCTTGATATTGTGAAATCAATACTTCTTGACCATTGCAGTTTAACCATCCTTCAGGAGTTGATGAAGCCATAGAGGATAGTATTGCTCCTGGCATGAAGTAAGGATTTTTGTTTTGATATATCTGAATATTATCTTTTACATTAAAGTTTTCCATTTACCCTGCCTTAATGATAAAATTTAAATAAATTGTTACTGGATTGTTGATTGGAGTATCTGAAGATATAGTCCCTGTATTACTAGTTGCAACAACATGAGTATGACTTGGACTTGATCCATCATTTCTAGTAATAACTCCATAATGTGCATGATTTTGATTACTGGCATTTGAACCATATGCATTTCCACCAGTTGAATGAGCATGATTTTGCGTTGTCATGTTTTGAGAATTTCCAGCTCTATAGTTTGCAGCATTATTTCCATATCCATCAATTCCAACATCTACATAGGAATAGTGTGCATGTGTAAGGTTTGTACCATTTCTAGCTCCGTTTGTATAGTCTCTAGGTCCAAAATATATACTTCCAGAGTACTCTCCAGGATGTGAGTAACCAACTATTCCATGATAGTGAGTAGCAGCAACATTTACTGGGTAAACTTGATTATCACTATTATTACCTGCATAAGAATAAGTATGTGTATGATTATTTGAGCCAGTGTTTGTATTTAAATTAAGACTACCGCTGCCTTTACCAATTAAATATTTTTCTCTTAAGTCTGGTAAAGTGTTTGAATCACCAAGAAGTTCGTAAAGTTTTGGATATAAAGTTTGATCAAATGTTGATCCATTACAAAGTAACCATCCATTAGGAGCGGTAGGTCCTGCATAAGTTAAAATTGCTCCAACATGTGGAAGAATTTCTTTATTTATAGTAGAAGTTAGTCCTTCTCTTACTTTAAGGTTAGCCATTATAGTGCCACCAATGTACGAACTATTTTTACCTCACAGTTTGTAGATGCTGCATCTGTAACAGTAGCTTGTAATAAAACGTTGTTTCCAGAAATTACAGATGATATTGATACTGGAATTGCATTAGCAGTACTTTCTAAAATTGCATACTCTGTAGTTTTAGTTGTAGTACCATCATGAATTAAAAATATTTTAGATGAGTAATAATCTGTACCCTGCTTTATTTGAACAGTATACTCAGCAGTTCTATAGTCTAGTTTAGAAAATGATCCAATTGTTGTGGCGGTATTTGTACTAATAGCATAAGCCTGTGCTAAAATATCTACAAGGGTATCTGTATTAACGGTATCATCAACAAATGATCTTAACCATGCTTCACCGTCCCAAATCCAGGTTATACCGCCTGAAATAAATGTATCGCCAATTACTGGAGTCAAAGGAAATATAGTAGCCATTATCCTACTAGATACCCCCCAAAAAATGTATGACCATTATATGTGCTATGAGAGTTAGTAGTTCTTGTTCCGCAACTTATATAGTCTCCAGCGTTTAAATATATTCCTATGGTTGAATTGATAGAGGTGTCAGTTGCACTTCCTTCTGCAGCAAGGTATGTGTCTGCAAGAACATAGTCCGATCCATTTCTTTTAAATGCCCATTGAGTGCTTGCCAATGAAGAATAAAAAACAAAGGTAAAAGAATATAATCCTGCTACTGGGGCTGTAAACCTACCTGTTGAAGTTGAATAGTTTCCCCCAATGTTAAAAGCCGTACTTCCAAAAACCACGGTTCCTGATACAGTTTCCCATGCACCTGTCCTATGAGCTAAAAATGAAGGGTTATTGGTTACATGCCTACCAGATGCATCAATATATCCAACAGTTGTTCCAGCACTATTTTGAATGTTTAATAAGTTTGCTGTTTGTGATACAGCCCCTTTAATTGTTAGGGGGGTTTGGGTAGCAAGAGACGGTATCATTTCCATAGTGCCGTTTATACGTCCATTTACTGGGGGTTTTACATATCCTGGCATTATCCTGCAATCTCCATCAGTGTAATCGATCCTAGTGGCGTAGTTAAAGTTCCAGTATAGTTTTTATTATTTTGTGCATAAATAGTAAACGGAGCAACCGTAGTTTTCATTCTTGTTTTGTAAGTTACAGCAGAAGTTGTGTTTGGAGAATCTAAGTAATTAAATGAAGAATGACTATAGGACATATGCCAACCTGGTTCATTTTCTTCCCCACCAGTGCCATGATCCATTAAAAGGGTAGCCCCCCTATATAAAGATACTATGCCAGCATATTCATGATATCCAGTGTTTGCAGTATTATCAACTCTAATGGGCTGACTAGTTATAATTAATATTTTGCTAGAAGTTGAAGATGGAGTAATTGTTGCTGTTAAATTTGTATCTATTTCAGTAGTTGTAGTTGATGCCTGTGTAGTTGTAGTTCCGTTTACTACTTGCAAAACTGCTCCAGCATTAACCGCACTTAATATATTATATCCACCAACGGTGGTAGATTGATCAACAGTATTTGTAGGTACTAAATATCCAGGCATATTACTATTATACCTCTAAATCTAAAAAAACTATCAATAATCATTAAAGCTCCGATGAGAAGTCAATAAATCCAGAAGCACTACCAACTACTCCAAAAAATGCAGGTCTATATGCTTGAGCTGTTCCTGCATGATCTATTACCAAATAGGCACTGGCAACTCCAGTTCTAGAAGCTGATCCATCAAAAGATGACACGTTACAGTCATAGCTGGTTCTATCTGTTACTATTAAATTACTAAATGATCCAATGGCTGGTGCAATTCTCATTGTTGTTGGAAAGTTTATATTAATTAGTGATCTAGTTCCAGATTGAGACATTCCTGTTCCAAAAGTTGTATAAGCTTGACCCTGCATTCTTAAAAAATACCTTTGACACAAAGCCAACTCTGTACCAATAGGGCGTTGTTCAAATGGTGTGGCAACCGATCCTAGTTCTAACTGAGCATCATCATAAGTTAATGTTTGAGATCCAAGCAAAGCACCGCCAGTAAAGACAATTTCAATGCCAGTAGTAGCAGCAGAAGGTATTGCAAAACTAGCGGTCTTACGGCTAAGTGTTGAGGTAACTGCAAATGTTCCTGTTGCAATCTGAGTACGAGTTGGAGATGCAAGAGTTCCAAAGGTATCTGTGGTAGTTGCATAAAAAGCAGTCCAAGTAATTGAGGTTAGTGAGGTAGATGCAATATTTACAGATAACGTAACATTTTGATTTGCTAGATGGAAGCAATTAGAAGCTTCAATACGTTGACCAAAACCAACAGCAGTGTTAGATGTAGCACCAGTAAATCGGTAAGAGTATTGACTTGGAATAGCACCAGCAATTCTAGCACCTGTAATATTTGCACCAGTGCAATAAGCATACCAGCGATCTGCTGTGTAGGCTAACGCTGCTGCTGCAGTAATTGTTTGAGACGCACCACCGTTACGCTGGTCAACAGAAAATGCACCATTTGTTAATACATTTCTAAATGTTGGCTGGTATGTAGTTAAATTAGCATAATTACTTACATCAACAGATGGGGATGCTAATCCTACCCATTCACTTCCATCATATGCATATGTTCTTTTAGCCATTATTGTGCGATCTCCTGTACGTATCCTAATGATACCTGATTTTCATAATCTGTTCCGCCAGTGCTAGAAGCTGTCCTATTAATATATATTGTCTGGCTGCTTGCACTAGCACTCCTAAAAGAAAGACCATAGGTTAACTGAGCTGTAGTTGCTGGTGTATCAAAAAATGTTATATTTGTTCTATTTGGTGTACTTGCTACATCAACATCGTATGCTGCTGCTGCATATCCACTATAATGAACATTTCCAATCTCTGTATTATATCCATTACTTAAAATTGATCCATTTCTATATATGTTAAACACAGCATTGTAACCTGCTTCATACCCAACTTCCCAAACAACTAATATTTTTGAACTTGCATATTTTGGAGTAATTATTTGATTAAACTCCGTCATTATTGTTGGTGTATTTGAAACAGTATATGTCGGTCTTGAGTCAACCCTTATATTTAAGGTTTGAACTACTTTACCTGACATAGTTGCATTATCTCTAGCTTTACTCATTATGCACCACCATTATTATATCCGTAAATTCTTATTGTACCCGTAAAATTTGAAGATGCAGGATAAATTGTAAATCCAGAATAAGATGTGCTATCAACTTTCGTAGCTGAATGTTGATAATTAACACTTGCTGTAGTTGCATATCGTACAGAACTGCTTGTTAGGTTTGTGGTAATGGTTTGAAAAGGATTGTTCATAGAGATCGTACTTGTTAGTCCAGAGTCACCAGTTGACATGTAAAAAAGCCCCCAAGTGTTTCCAGGTCCTCCACCCTCTCCTACAGGAGTTGTACCGCTAGAAGTGTTATATATTCCAGACCAGTAATAGTTGGAAGTTGTTTCATCTACGGAATTTCTCATTCTCATGTATAAATATCCATTTGCTCCAACAGAAGTTAAACTTAAACGTATCAAATAGCTGTCATAAAGTGAGCTAAAACAGTTATTTAAAGACACACTAGTTGCTCCACTAAAATTAACTTGACCATTTGCCAATACTGTACCTGTTCCAGATCCAACTACTACAGTAGGAATAACAAGATTTAGTCCACTAGATGCCTTTGTATCATATTTAGAATCAGAAATAGACTTAGTATATACATCTGTTAATTCAATGGCATATGGAGAAATTACTTCTACAATATCCCCTGCAGAAAGTGCAGCTAAAGATGTAATAGATGTTCCATTAGTTGCTGTATAGTCTAATGTTTTAGCAAGAAGTACACCATTCAAATATACCTGCTCATACCCTGCAATATATTGGAGTGTGCTTAAATCATTTCCAGTTCCAGATAGAGAGGTTTCTCCACCTACCGCAGTTTTTGACCAACGGTATACAGTTGTATTATCAATACTTGGAACATTACTTGCTGTATCTACCCAGATATCACCAATTTGGGGGGCAGTTGGTTGAGTTGCTTGTGCATAAACATATGTATCTGCACCTGTCTCATATATACCCATAATCTGGAATGACACATCTGCTGTTGTTGATCTTACATAAATCTTATCACCAGTCATAAGTGGAAAGCGGAATGTTTCAAGAGAGTTAGTTGCAGTGATATCTGCATCATATGCAATATATGACCAGTTTGCAGGGGTAGCATCTTGTCCAGTTGGAATTATCCAAACCCTAACTTCCGCTACAGTACTTGCCTTATTTGTTGCAATGATTGATGCAAGTGAACTACGAGTGGCGGTATGTAAAAGGGTATCAGTTGTTGCACTTGGATTTGAAATTGCTAATCTTGAAATTGCCATTATCCCACCAAAAATCCTGAGAACCAAGCATACTCATTTGATGCATAAGATGTTCCTTCATTTACTGTCACATAAAAATAATCTCCAACAGATGCTGAAACTAGCCAAAAAGATGTAGCACTTGAGTAGTTTGCTCCATTTGGTGCACGAAGCTGATGGCATGTATTACTTGCTTCTAAATCTACACCATTTCTAAATAAGAAAAATCTTGAAGTAGAAGTTGTTGCACCAATATCATATACTGACAATAGATATGTTCCAGCAACAGGTGCAGTAAACCTGTAAGTTGAGGTATTAAAACATGAACCAATGTTTATTGTTGTGGTATTGTATGGCATAGTTGATCCAGATGGAAGTGCTGTATTTTGTGCTGCACCACCAACATAGACACTAAATGCTGGGTTATTTGGAGTAGTTACCCTACCACTAGAATCAATACTTAGTCTAGTTGTTCCGCCAGTTTGCAGGTTTAAAGTGGTAGCAGCATTAATACCATTATTAGCAGTAACTAAACCACTAAAGGTTTGATTGGCTGTAAAAGTGTATGCCTGACCAGTATCAACTACCCCAGACATTGGAACCCAATCGCCTAGAGTTGTATCATAAATATACGCTGGTCTTGCTTGTGATGCTACCATTCTTTAATTATACCGCCTCTGGTGCTGAAATTGAAGCTTGACGCTCTGCTGCAGAAAGTACATCTGCTGCAAGAACTACTGCTTCACGATCTGCAGGAATTTCAGTTACAGACGGGTCAGCAAGCATTCTTGCTACCTCTGCCTGAAAAATTTCTTCCATTGCAATTCGTGCACGTTCTGAAGCGGCATTTTGAATCCATTCTTGTGGATCAAATGCGACATAGGCTAATGCCTTGTCTTGTGCTTCTGTTAGTGTTACTGTATATTCCATTTTATTCTCCTTTTTATCCTATTAAGTATCCTGTAAAAAAACAATGGTAGGTGTGAGCCGTTCCAGCTTCTACCCAAAGCTCAATGTAGTCATTTGCATTAAGTTCAAGAACTCCTGATGCAGTATTTGAATAGAACTGACCAGCAGTATAGCTTCTTGGATACTGACCTACAGTCATAGCCGTACCATTCTTTCTAAACTGGATATAAAATGCTGCTGCTGCCCCATTTAATATTGAATAATTAAAAAAATATTTTCCAGTTACTGGAGCAGTAAATCTATTATTTGCAGCAGACCAACACGAGTTAACATTTGTAACAACTGTATTAAATGTCATTTTGTTTCCTCCTGTAGAATTTGAACCATTCTCATTTGAAACAAAAAATGATGGTTGAAAAGGTATTCTAACTACACCATCTTTATTTACAGAAAACAAATCAGTACTTGCACTATTTTGTACATCAAAAATATCTGCTGTTTGTGAGGCAATTCCTCTAACAGTAAGTGGTACTTGTGTAGTTGCATTTGCTTGAATTACCTGACCTGCAAGTGTATTTAATGCAGTTCCATTTCCATCTTTATCTACCCAAATCATTCCATCCATAACATCAACTGGGGCGGTATTTGAATACGATGTGACACCTGCTGCTAATGCAATATCTACTTGTTTTAATCCATTAATCATAAATGACATATCAGCAGTATCTGCTCTTACATATACCACGTCATTTTGATTTAATGCAAAGCGGTGTGTTTCTAAACTGTTTTGTGGCACAATATCTTGATCATATGCAAGATAGGCATATTGTGATGCTAGTGTTGCACCGCTTGGTACAATCCACATTCTAACATTTGAAGTAACTGAAGCAGACTTATTTGTAGCAATGATAGATGCTAGAAATGGACCTGTTGCTGTATAAATAGCAACATCAGTATTTGCTGAGGGATTTGATACCCCCAATCTCATTAAACCCATGTTATGCTCCTAACCAAAAACTGTTTGAAAGGGCAGTCATTGTAGATACTGCTCCTCCGCCTGAACCAATTGACTGGTACTCTGCACCATCATTTGTGTATTCCCATTGATCTTCTGTTTCATTAAACCTAATTGCTACATCAGATAGGTCTCCACGATTTACTATTATACCAGCGTTTCCTGTAGGAGTTCCAGTAATTGTTTCATTTAATGTTAAAAAGTCTGTAATTGGTTCGCTGAGTACATTAAAGCTTAATGAATTACTTAGATCACTATATGTAATTTCAATGTTATTGTGAGTACCATCACCAATCATTGTGGATACAATGTCCATTACTGATTCATCATTAAGGCTATTGGTTGCTTCTACCCAAAATGTACCGTCATAAATGAACAACTTTCCAGTTCCATTATCAAACCATCCCATACCTTCTACTGGTGAGGCTGGTGGGGTAGTAGAAACAATTGTTCCTGCTCCTGATCCACCATCAGCCCATTCTAATCCATCTTCAGTTGAATTAACTACAAGTGATTGACCAGCAGTACCCAGTATGGAAAGACCAGTTCCACCATATAAATAAGATACTGGATCAACAGTTTCTAGAGATCCAATCTTTAATGCGTCATAAGTTACTGATGTAAAGTCAATAACGTTGCTTGTTGGATCTGACATTCCAGAAGCAAGCTTCCATTTTCCAGAATCTGAGGCATCTCTAATAAGACCAGTGTGATTATAATTTGCAGCTCCATGCTCTAGTGCAGCAAAAATGCCAATGTCTACTGAGTCATCTGGGTTTCCTTCTGCAAGGTAGATAAGTGGATCTGTTACAACAAGATTTGTTACATCAACTGAAGTTAGATCTCCAGTAATTGATCCAGTAATATTGATATCTCCACCAATATAAACATTATTATTTACATATAAGTTTTCACCAATTCCAACACCACCAGAAATTGTTAAAGCACCAGTTGTATAAGAAGATGATGGGGTAGTATCTGTTATTGAGATAGCGTTAGATGTTGTAGCTCCACGATCAGTTACATCTTCTAGGGTATCAGATTCAGATGTCAGGTATGTATTTGAATCAACACTACCATCAGCTTTTAAGAACTCTGAAGATGTACCGCCATCTTTAATGATGGAAGAACCAGTAATTGATCCTTCTGCATCAATATATCCAGCAACACCAAGATTTCCTGGATCTGAAATTGATGAGGAAGCAAGAATACTCATCGTACCCTTAATGTTTGTACCAGCTCCTGATGGTCCTACAATAACTTGATGAGTTGCACTATCATTACTTAATGTAGCATCTGATGCTGAAGTTGGAGCAATAATTCTTATACCGCCAGCTGTGCCACCAAGATCTGCACTTAATGCAGCTCTTGCTCTTTCATCTGTAAAATATAGATTAGTTCCTTCTGCAATATCTGCTGTATCGTAAGAAGAAATTCCTAAGAAAGCTGTTGACTGATTTGATGAATCTCCAGAAAAAGTTATATCAGAAATAGTTATGCTACTTGGTAATCCAATTGTAATGTCACCATTTAATGCAGAAACCTCAATCTCATTAAGTGTTCCATATAAAGATGTAACTCCAGTGTTTGTAAAATTAAAAATTCCAGATGCGTCTACATATTCTACAGATATACCGTTGTGTGCTCCACTAGAAATCATTGAAGAAGTAGCATCTTGTGCTCTTTCATCAGTAAAGTATAAGTTACTTCCTTCTGCAACTACTGAAGTGCTTAAAGTTGTTTCTACTGGTCTGCCAGAGGTTCCTAGCCATACTTTATCTGTTTCAAGGTTTGGTAAGGTATTTATTGAAGAAGCAAAGGTATTACCATAAACATAAATTGTTCCATTATCTGTAGACAATACCCTTGCAAATGGCTGGATTGCATTTGTGCCAGTTGGTCTTGTTGATGTTAGTCCTCCACCAACGCCTACATACAATAATTCTCCAAGGCTATATCCAGTTAAATCAACTCCAGAAACTACACCCATAGTAACCAGTTTTGCAAAACTATTACTTGCAACAGAAGTTGTTGTTATTGCGTCTGCTGGTAATTTTGCAAGGTACATAGAGGTTGCAGCATCAGCTGGAGCAAAAGTAATATTGTCTTGATCAAATTCTTGAGTGTTAATATATACTGGAGTAAAAGCTGGAATTGTTGATTCAGTAGCATTTTTTGCAGTAATTATATTTGGATGAGTATTCTTCCAAAGTCCTGTAGCATCATCATATCTTAAAACTTGATCTTCTGCAACACCATTTACTAATACACCATGAAGTTCATTTAATTCATACCCGTTTTGAATATTTACAAAAATTTCTCCAGATGATACATGAGCTTTAACTACATATCCAATAAATACAGAGTGTGCAGGTTCTGCAGGAATAGTTGTGGTATACCCTCCTGCTGTTGAAGATAGCCACAATGGTGCACCTTGAGTTAATCCACCTGTATTTACTCCACGCAATACACCAAATGTAGTTACAAATCCTTCTGCACCGTCTGCAATTGCTTCTGCCGTTAGACCAAATGTCTTAGAAGATGTTTCTTCTGTATCAGCATCGGATAAAGTAATTGTTGGTCTTTGACCTTGAGCACCACTAATGTAGACAACTTTTCCTTTAGCAATTGATGCACCTGTAGCATTTTTAACTAATGCTACCTGTTCTTGTCCTAATCCAATTGTTACATTTGAATTTAATACCGTTGCTGGAAGCCCATCTCCTGAATCCCAGAAAATGGATCCTGATTCTGTTGGAATGGTTTCAGGTGTAGTATCAAAAGTAATATAGTCTGGATAAACAATAGAATCAATATTTGATACATTCCCTGTTGTAGAAAGACTAATTGCATTTGTTGCATCGTCATATGTTACTGCCACATTTGAATGTGTACCATTGTCTAAAGCGGTAGCAACTGCATCAACCGATTCTTCATCTGTATAAGTTGTTCCAGCACCTAGGTTTTGCCAAACTCCATTTACATAGATTCTTGCAATATCTAGAGCAGTATTGTAATAGATATCACCTTCAGACCCTGTTGTTGGATCTGAAGGAAGATTAACCAAATTAATTGGATTTAAAAATCTTTTTGACATCTATTCTCCTAAGTTACCCTACGATAACTACTCTGTATGCATCAGTATCTGGTGCAACATTAAATGAAATTGTTACAACACTTGAAGAAGTACGAACTACATCAACTTCTACTGTGTCATATGTAGCATTGTCATATACCTGAACCTGTACATCTCTTGAACCAAGACCATGAGTAATTGCAAAAGAGGTATTTGTTTCGTCTCCAACATTTACTGCATATTTCTTAGTAAATCCATCTGTTACAAGAGCTGACTCAAGAGTAGACTTATCTACTGCAAGACCACCAGTTTTTGTAAGGTATGAAGTTGTAGCAAGTGTTGTATCAATTGCACCACTAGAAATAGATATTGAGTCGCTACCAGTTAGGTATGAATCAATTTTATTTCCTACTGCATCATCAAAATCAGTTACATCTGCTGCAACATGAGTATGACCCTCAATTGAAATAGCAGTTTCTGATCCTAAAAGACCAAGTTCCCACTCATTAGTTGTTTCATTCCATAGAAGTGAAGCGTTGGTATCATCTCCACGCTCTACCTGAATTCCTGCATTAACAGATGGTGTTCCAGTTGCTCCAGTATTAAGAACGATAGTATTATCTTCTAGATTAATTTCAGTTCTATTTACTGCATTAAGATTGCCTTCAACATTTAGGTCTCCAGTTACCGTAAGAATACCAGCGATTGTTACATCATCGGGTAGTCCAATAATTACATCATTTGCAGTACCAGATACTTCAATTTCTCCAGTTGTTCCAGTTACAGAAGCTACTACTCCACCAATTGCTGTATCAGTATAGTCATTTGCATCTGAAAGTGCTTGTGCAGCTGAACCAGCTGGATCATATGCTGATGCAGTTGCATCTAATGCTCTTTGATTTGTGAAGTAAAGGTTGATTGAACCTTCTTCAATGTCATCAGTTGTAAGAGCATTAATCTCTGTGTCAGTATATGAATTAGCATTTGATTCTGCAGTATTAGCATATCCCTGTGCTTCTGTATCTGTTGCAAAGTCTGCATCAATTGTTGTTGCCACTGAAATAATTCCAGTTGCTGGATCAACGTTAGCTGTTCCTGTTACATCTCCTGTAAGTGTAACTGTTGATGCTGCTGATCCACCAGTTGCTAGATCTTTCCATGCACCATCTTGATATACTCTGAACTTATTGCTCACAGTATTGTAATAAATTTTTCCATTGACACCAGTTGGGTCAGAGTTAAGTTTGTGGATTACCGCATTCTGCAACTCATTGCTTTGTAGGTCAATGTTTGTTAGAAATTTTCTACCTGCCATTTTTTATCTCTCCTTAAGATAGGTATGCTTTCCCTGTTGTTGCACCGTTGAATGAAACAGTAACAGTGTCTCCATTTGCTGAGTAGTCATAAGACCCCTCAACAACTGTACCTGCTGAATCAACTACGGTAATACTAGGAATAAACCCTAGATTATGCTCAATAACCCATGTGTCTAAAGCGACACCTTGATCATGAACATATCCTAAATTTGGATCTGCGATCAGGAATGTTGGATTTCCCCAATCTCCATTTGTTTTTGGACCATAAATTGATGTAACAAGTGTATCAATATAGAAATCACCAGTTATACCAATTTCACTTGATGGCTGTCCAGAACCATTAAGTATTGTTCTACCTGCAGCTCCCTGGGGACCAGATGAACCAAGTAGTACGTTTACAATTTCTTCATTTAAAGTTACCTTAACATTATCATTATTGTTTTTTACATTAACGTAATTATTGTTATAGGCTACTCTTGCTTTAGGCATTAACGTGTCACCTCTGGGGTAATTTCAAATTTACCCTCAACAAGTCTAATTTTATCTCCATTAAGAGATGCTAGTTCTAAGTCATAAACATAACTACCTGCTGGAACTAAAGATGTTTCTTCATCTGAAACATATAACAATATGATTCCTTCATCATCTAAAGTAATTCCACCGTTTTGAGTGTTTATATCAATTACTGGATTTTTAGAAGAGTGTGTTTTTCTTACCTGTAAACTTGCAGTGAATGTAGAAAGATCCACTGGAATGTCACCAATTTCATATGTCAATGACTTTGAAAACGTTGCTCCTTGTGGGCAAATTAAATTAAGTTTTCCAGGTGTCATAACACTCTCCAAATAAAGAATAATTACACCCATTATAGCATGTATTGCTAATTAACTTGTGTTACAGTCATTTCTGAGTAGCAAATGCCACACTCAATTTTACCTGGATTATCTTCATAGCTATTCTCAATATTGTACTCTGAGCAGTACTGGTCTTTACAAACAACTTTAAACATTATACAAAGGTCCTAACCGAAATATTGATATCTCCATAGTTTACATTGCTGATAGTATCTAGTCCTGCATAAGCAATGAATGTTCCAGACCCAGATACTCTTTGAGCAGCAAGGTGAATATATCTTGTTCCTACTTGAGGAATCCATGTAGCAGAAACAGTATTTCCAGATCTATTTAATCCTGTAACTGCAGTAATTTCTGTTCCAATAGTTGTGTCGCTACTTGATTCAGAAATTACAATTTTATATCTATCAGCAGTAGATGTACTTGATAAATAAGGAATTGTACCAATTGCAGTAATTGCAGTTTGATCTGATTGAATTTCAACAGTTTGAATAATTACTGGTGCTGCTCCACCAATAGACCCTACGCTTATATCTGTAGAAGAAAATCCTGGCTGAATATTTGGATCAAAGGAGAATATAAAAATATCTCCTTCGTCATCATATGTAACACTTATATTTTGATGTGAATCATGTACCAGGGTATCTTTGATAGCATTAATAATTTCAGTCTGACCATATGTACCTGTTAAAACAATCTTATTCCCTGAGTCATCATAATTAACAGAGATATTTACATGTGAGCTATGGTTTAAAAGCCCTGCAGAAATATCCTGAATGGCTTCGTTTCCATATGCAGCAGAAAGGCTAAGTTTTCCTGTAGTATCATTGTAGGTTGCAACAATATCTGTATGAGTTGTATCAAACATTGAGCCAACAAAATCTTCTACGTTTTCTTGAGTTAATCCAGTTAGCAAAATTTTATTATTAGTATCGTCATATTGTGAAGTTACTCCAGTATGCAAGGAATGGTCTAGTAGCTGTGCTGATGCATCTTGAATGTTTTCATTTGGAACAACAAGAGTAATTTTTCCAAGACTATCGTCATATGTTGCTGTTAGATTTGTATGAACTCCATCAAACATTGCTGCAACAGTGTCTTGAATAAATTCAACCTGAATTGCAATTACTAAAGTTCCATACTGATCATCATATGTTACAGTAACTCCACTATGAACTACTGGAGACTTAAACATGTCTGAAACAATATCTTCTAATTGTTCAACAATTCCAGTACTATCAAGGGTAGCTGTAAACTTAAGAATGTTATTTGCTAAATCAGCTTCTGTTGTAATGTTGGTATGCTCATTATGATCTAAGTATGTGAGAAGTTCATCAAAGCTAATAGCATCAAGAACGTTTGGGTATGCAGCAGCGGTAATTAAATTACGCATAGAAAATACTAGAGAAAATGCACGAGTACCGTCTGATAAAACAGCATATTGATGAATCTTTGGAAATCCTCTATCTGGATCAGCTTGAACTGCTGGACTAGTATCATAGTTAATTAAAATATCTCCAACATTTACTTTTCTAGATCCTACATAAGGGTATCCATCAATATAAGTAAGTTGAGCTGGATCATTTGGGTCTTTAACATTTACAACATAGATTTGAGAACCTGGAGCACCAGTCTCACCAATATCAACAGAAAGTTCGATAGCAGATGGAGAATCAAATACTGTTACTGCATCTGCACCTACTGTTACGTTAATGTTATTAGACACTTAAGCTCCAATTGTGGTTTCAGTAATATCTGCCACTACAGTGATTCTTCCTGCTAAAAGAGTGTATACCTTATCAATGGTAACTCCAGCGGTATCTAGTCTATAAATTTCTAAGTCATAATCATAAACCCCTGGAACAAGTGTTGATCTTAAAGATGGGGTAATTGTAGCAGTAATAACATTTGTGGTGTAATCAATAGAGGTATTGATGGTTGCTGTAATAGAACCATTTGTTCCTCCAACAACAGTCATTTTTGAAAGGTAAGCAGAGGTACTTGGAGTAGCTGCTAAAGAAAAAGAATTTCCGTCTTGACCCTTTGGAGAGACGGTAAAGGTAAATGTGTCACCACGATAATAGTTAAAGTTGTATGTTGATGGAAATGCCATTAGTTAATCACCTTGCTTTATTATAGCATGTTACTTGCTTTTTTCAACTAGAATGTTGATTAGATCTCTAATAATCTTAACTTCCCCATGAATATATTTGATCTGTTCACGGTTTTGATGATTTGCATCTTCAATGCGATCAATCTGATCTTTGATGCTTGAGCCACCATTTGGAAAAAGCTGGTATTCAACTCTTTCTAGTCTATCAATAATAGTACGTCCGTTATGATCCTTGCCAACTAATTCATTAATACGCTTGTTCACTACCCATCCCATAAATATAAACAATCCAAAAGCTGCAAGTCCTTGCCAATTTTCAATTATGAAAGCGTTCACGTTTTATAAGATATCCCCTAGTGAATTAAAAGTTTCGCAAAAATACAGGGAAAACATAATGAACTAATTATATCATTAAAATTCGGCGGGGCATAAAAATCGCAGCGACAGAGTAAGACATATCGCATTCCATGCGTATATAACTAATACCTGACGTATATGCCAATATAGAACAACATACACATATAAGCCTTATAAACATTGACAAATGTCAAGATATAGGCTATTATGTATGAATGGAAAAGTTTAACAAAAAAGAATATGACTTCCAAAGAAGAGAAGTGTTACGCAAATATGCTTATAATTATTTATTAGCAAATCCATGTATTGATTGTGGAGAATCAAGGATAGCTTGTTTGCAGTTTGATCATCGTATACCGTCTGAAAAAAAATACACAATAGGTCTTGCTATTAAGAACAGAGTTGCTGTCGCAACTTTACAGAAAGAAATTGACAAATGCGATGTTAGATGTGCAAATTGTCATGCAATTAGAACTGCTTATGACCAAGGTTGGTATGTCCGTATTGAAGAACATCCAGTTGATGAGAATGAGAGATTATTTAATACTGCTATTGATTCTCTTGTTACTTGGACTAGCTAGTATCTTGTATTTTAACCTCATCCCCCCTACCCCCCAGATATAAAATTATAAATGTATTTTAAGGTCTTGTCAACTAAATACCACCAAAAGATATGTAACAAATGTATAACGAATATATTACCTATTGTAGCTATGGGGATATGGGTTAATCTGTGAAAATATTTATACCGCTGAAATTTGGATATGGGTTTTGTTTTAGGAAAATCTGTGAAATTTTTTTAAATGTACGATACATGTTTTATGGAAACTCACCAAATTAATTAGTGAGCCCATAACCCTGACTAGTCTAGTCTACATAGTCATTTAATTCAAATTCAGATTCAAACTCATCAGGCTCGCAGATAATGCAATAGGTATTTTCCCACGCTGTAAGTTTGTCACCACACTCAACACACTTAGTCTTTGTAATGTTTTCTAATGCTAATTCAGTCATTGAACTAACCTTTCTGTAATGCTGAGATTTATTTGCTAGGCTCATACCCCTTGGGGTCTTATTTGCTAGGCTCACTCTCAACCTTTCTTATACTCTCACCTTACACCCTACCCCTGACAAAAATCAAATCCTATCTCAGTATTTGAGACATTCTTGATGTGATCTATGTCATAGAACATCTGTTCGAATGGTCGGCTTTTCCACAGGTTATCCACAGCCTTAAGATGTGATGTAAATCACCTACGAAACACCCCAAAAGGTCCCGAAATTGTCAGACCCCTATGCTAAAGTGAATACTGTAAAGATAAAGAAAGGGGTTCAAAATGAACTTACTAAATGAACTAAATCAGACTCAATACGTTTGCTGTTTCTGTGAATCAGAAATGGATGCAGACCAAATTTTCTGCTGTGATACCTATAAAGGTAAGATGACTCTAGAAGAGTTTAACGAGTACTACGGTTAAAAACTGTCATACCCTCGTGCTAAGATAAAACTAATAAACTAAAAGAAAGAGGTCAAAATGACTTACTTAGTAACAAACAAGAGAGACAACATCTCTAACGAATACATCTCTATTCACTCTGCCTTGCAAATGGTTGCAAGTTGTTATGACGGTGCAGGTATCACTTGCGAAATCGTAGACACCCAAACGGGTGAACAGGTAGAAATCTATCGCAATCCCCTAACAGGTTGGAAGGTGGCTTAAATGGCTTACACTAAAATAAAGAATGCAAGACTGTTAGTAGATGCAGTCAATGACCTAGAGCGTACTATCAAGTATGACCCAACCAATCAGCGAATGATTGACTACTACAATCGCCAGATTGAAATGCTGACTAGGCGTGTCTACCGCTAAATTGTCAGACCTCTCTGCTAGAATCAAACTAACAAACAAACGAAAGGACATCTAATGTCACTAATGCAAATGGCTCTAATCATCTTAATACCTAGTATCCTTGCAGGTGTGTTGGCTTACTTAGTGGTAAGCGTTACACAACTAAAGACAAGCAAGACAATGTGGCAACAAGCCTACACAGATCTAGCAATCGAATTTGAACTATCTAAGGCAGGTAAATAATAATGACTAGAAAAGACTACATCCAAATAGCAAAGGTTCTTAATAGTAATCTAACAGATGCTAACTATGAACTAATTGAAAAACTGACTAAGGAATTCTCTACCATTCTAAAAGCAGATAACCCAAACTTTGATAAGACACGATTTGAAAATGCGGTGATGATGTAATGAAATTTGTTCACACTAAATTAGACGGAACTTTTGTTATTGGTGTTTCTTTCTCTAACTTTGTAGCAAGTGGAAAGAGAAACATCTCTCTAATCTTTGACCTTGGTTCTCATTCGTTTGCATTTATTTTGAAAGGTGAATACTAAAATGAATAGTTTTTATTCTTGGGTGTTAATTTTTTCCCTTGCAGGTTTTATTTATTTATTGGTAGATAGATACACAGACTAGGGGAGTAATGGGAAACCCGTTTGCGTGGTTTTTTGTATTAGCACCAATAGTTTTTATTGGCTGGATGTTTTTTGAATATTTTAATGAGGAGTAGTATGTGGATCGAAAAAGCAAAGTGTGCAAGTGTAGAAGATAACTCAATTTTTTTTAGTGGAGTTGAAAGCAAAATAAAAAAAGCAAAAGCGTTTTGCAATTCTTGTGAAGTGCGTCAAGAGTGTTTAGAGTTTGCTTTGGCTAATGATGATTTTGAAAAATCTATCTATGGTGGACTAACTGGAAAAGAGAGAATGAAATTAGTAGGGGTTTCATAATCCCAGCTACCCGAAAAAACCCGCCGACCCTTTTCCACAAGTTATCCACAGGTTAAGAATGTGGTTTAAGTCACACAAAAACACGTCCCCAAATACTAAAACTGTCAGACCTGTATGCTAGAGTAGGTACTACCTACAAGGAAAGGAACACAATGTTCACTCTAATTAATCCAATGAAAGTGATGAACGAACGCTATGTCGTTACATCACTACCCTGCCCTGCTTGCAAAGAAACTAAGACAGTTTCAATTTCTTCTGAACAACTATTTGCATACCACCAAGGTGCTTATGCTCAAGATGTATTGAAAGACTATGATGCAGGTATCCGTGAGCGTTTCATTAGTGGAATGTGTAACGATTGTTTTTGCATCATGAATAACTTTGCTGATTGGGAAGAGGAATAAAAATGGGACTACAAACTACAATGGCAATTGACTTGCTAGATCTAACACTTGAGGAAAAAGTTTCTATGCACTTGCGTGGAAATATTTATCCACCCGTTCCACTTTCAATGGTACAGCCTTGCGTAGATGCTATCAACGCTTGTTGGAATGGTGACTACTTTGCAGAAATAGAATTGCCAGAGGGCGTTCTATGGCGTGGTGAAACTTTTGCACCTGCTTCAGCAATTGTTGAGGGACACCGCCTTGACGGTTTCGTTATGGAAGATGATTGGGAGGAAGAGTGAAATTTATAGCAACGCCTGAACAGTTGAGAGCAAGGTTAGAGTTGCGTAGGAGCAACGCTGCTCAACCTCATAAGTCTAAGAAGGTATACAAGCGAAAACCTAAACACACTAAGACTTTTGAGGAATAGTTATCCACAGGGTCGGCGTTATCAAAATGTTATAAAAGACCTTTAAGATAGTTTAAGAAAGGCTTGAAATTGTCAGTGGTCTATGGTAGTGTAATACACATAACCTACTAAGGAGAATAAATGTCAGAACTAATCAAAGACTTATTCGAGGGTGTCATTGATGACCAAGCCCTTGAGAAATTATCTAAAGAAGAATTAGATGCTATTAACAAAATGCTAACGGAAGCAGGTTACTAAAATGGGTGCAAGAATTAATTTTGTATTTGATGATGGAACAGAATCATTAGCCGTACTTTATTCCCATTGGGGTGAAGATACTTGGCAAGATGATTTAGCAGGTGCATTAGACCACGCTAAGAAACGTTTAGGCGACCATTCATACTTTACCCGTATGGTTATTTCATACTTAATTAAAGATGAGGTTATGGATGAAACTGGCTATGGTATCTATGCTATTGGGCGTGACCACGTTGGCAAGGGATTTGATAAAACAGTTGTATTAGATTTACTAAGCAACACAATTACAGACTGTGACACTCAAGAAACAATTTCATTCTATGAAAGGATGTATGCATAATGGCTA